>Ga0181520_10002267_pt1 | contig 36243 bp, 14 predicted proteins | sample PEATcosm2014_Bin_29_FD_132451 | JGI IMG/M metagenome (GOLD analysis project Ga0181520, IMG submission 132451) | Peatland microbial communities from MTU Mesocosm Facility, Houghton, MI, USA - PEATcosm2014_Bin02_30_metaG | ecosystem: Environmental > Terrestrial > Soil > Wetlands > Peat | place...
GTGTCGTTTGATTCATGTCTTGATCCATTCCGGCCACGGTAACCGTACTTCTGGCACAACGAATCATTTTCTACCACCCCGGCCCCCGGCCCGGGTAACAAAACTTTTGGCTCAATTCGTCGCAAGTCAATGTCCACAACCGGACTTGCTTCCCGCCGCGTTTCCCGGCAAGCTGCCGCCGGATCGGGATTCGCTTAAAAAGGAGGCGGATCCAAGGCCTGGTACAACCCGGACTTTTACACGCTGCCATGAAAACATTCCATGAGCTGTCGCTGGAGGAACGCATCAATGTGTCCTACCGGCAATTGGAACGCATGCGCCGCCCCAACGGCGGATACATCGCCAGCCCCTACACCGCCGAGGATGGTTCGGGCGACGCCTACAATGTCTTCTGGATCCGCGACATCATGTTCGCCACCTACGCCAACGAGTATCTCGGTTGCTTCGATAAAATGGTCGAAAGCTTCCGCCTCGTGCTCGATATCTTCAAGCGCTACCACTCCCGCATCGTCCAAGCCTCCATCATCAAGCCGGACGTCCGCCACCAAACCGGCCAGTTCATGCCCGCCCGCGTCCATCCCACCACCCTCGACACCATCACCGACGCCTGGGGCCACCACCAGCTCGATGTCTATGGCCTGTTCATGTACAAGATGGGCGACCTCATCAAAAAAGGTTACGGCTTCCGCTTCCAGCTCGAGGACTTCACGCTCATCAGCCACATCCGTAATTATATTTTCAACATGGGCTTCGAGGCGGACTACGGCATGTGGGAGGAGGGCCCCGAGGATCATGCCAGCAGCTTCGGCGCCGTCCTCGGCGGCCTCAGGATGTGGTTCGATCAGGGGTTCTACGATTACAAGTACCGTCATAAAATCGAGATCAGCCACTACGTCCCCGTGAGCGAACGCATGATCGCCGACGGCATCCGCTCCCTCGCCCGCCTCTTGCCGCGGGAATCCGAAGTCCGCCCCTACGACATGGCCCAGTTGAGTCTCATCTGGCCCTACAACGTCGTGGATCTCCCTACGAAAAAGATCCTGCTCCACAACATCGAAACCCACCTCGTGGGCGAGCGCGGCGTGCGGCGCTATCCCGGCGACGTCTATTGCGGCAAGGGACTCGTGCCCGGCAGTCGCGAAACCGCCGAGTGGCCCCTCGGCCTGGCCTGGCTCGCCATCTGTTACGCCAAACTCGCCGAGCACGGACGTGACTTCGACCATTCGCAGAAAATCATCCACTTCGACTGGCCCCAGCGCCGGAATTATTTCCAAAAGGCTGTCCATTATTTCCAGCAGTTGGAAAGAACCATGACCCCGGACGGTTGCGTGCCCGAAATGTATCTGGGCACCCAGACCGGCCATAATACCCCCCTGGCTTGGGCCCAGAGCTTCCACATCATCTCCGGCCAGATGCTCACCAACCTCTCCGCCGCCCATCCCCGCGAATTCAAGCTGCCCCCCGAAGTCCGCCATCCCCCCGAATCCATCATGACCGCCGTCACAAATACTTGATTACCCACCTCCCGCTCGCCTCGCGCGGTCAATTTTGCCTGACAGCCCGGCACCCCTTCTTATAACTTTCGCGCCGTGGCTAACATCCAATTCGGCACCGACGGCTGGCGAGCCGTCATCGCCCAAGACTTCACCTTTGCCAACGTCGCCCGCGTCGCGCAGGCCACCGCGGATTTCTGGACCGCCCAAATCCGGAACCCCGCCTCCGCCCTCTTCGGCCGCCCCCCCAAGGCCGTCGTCGGCTATGATCGCCGCTTCTTCTCCGACCGCTTTGCCCGCACCACCGCCGAGGTCTTCGCCGGCAATGGTTACGAAGTCATCCTCACTCCGGAGCCCACGCCCACCCCCAGCGTCTCCTTCGCCGTCAAAAACCTCGGCGCCGTCGGCGGCGTGATGATCACCGCCAGCCACAATCCCCCCATCTTCAACGGCTTCAAACTCAAGTCCCACTTTGGCGGCTCCAGCGGCCCCGCGGACTGCCAAGCCGTGGAAAGCTGGCTCGATAAAAATCCTCCCCGGTTCGGCATTCCCGAATCCGCCGCCCGCATTCTCTCCCGCGACGTCCGCCCGGCACACTTCGCCGCCATCAAGCGCCTCGTGGACTTCAAACTCATCGCCCGATCCCGGCTGCGCGTCGCCCACGACGCCCTCTTTGGCGTTGGCGCCGGCGTCTTCGAGACGCTCCTCGCCAAAACCAGTTGCACCGCCACCACTTTGAACGGCCGCTACGACGTGCTCTTTGGTGGTATCTGTCCCGAACCCCTGCCCAAAAACTATGTCCTCGGCGGCGCCCAGCTCCGCCGCCATCCCCATGACATTTGCCTCGTCACCGACGGCGATGCCGACCGCATTGGCGCCATGGACGGCCATGGCGCACCCCTGACCAACCAGCAGGTCATCGCCCTCCTCCTGCATCACCTGGTCCGCAACCGCGGCGGCCGCGGCGTCATCACCAAAACCTTCAACACCACCGCCATGGTGGACAAAATGTGCGCCGCCTGGAACCTGCCCCTCACCGAGGTCGGCATCGGCTTTCGTTTCATCGCTCCCGAATTGATGAAGCCCGGCGCGCTCTTCGGCGCCGAGGAAAGCGGCTCGGTCGGCTTCGCCAATCATATCCCCGAGCGCGACGGCCTTGCCGCCGGCCTCTTTCTGCTGGAAATGCTCGCCCTGGAAAAAACCTCCGTGAACCGGCTCTACGCGCGCCTCGAAAAAGAATTCGGTCCGCACCGCTACGCCCGGTTCGACGCCCAGTATCCTTTGGAAAAACGCGCCGCCCTCATGGAATCCCTCAAAACCAACCCGCCGGCCAGACTTCTTCGCTCGCCCCTGGCCGCCGTGGACGCCCGCGACGGCGTCAAATTCGTGGCGCGCGATGCCACCTGGCTCATGCTCCGCGGTTCCGGCACCGAACCAGTCCTGCGCATCTACGCCGAAGCCCAGTCCGACGACGCTGTCCGGAAGCTCCTGAAACTGGGAACCTCCCTGTTGCTTCAGGGGCGGCAGTTTTAGCGGCAACAGCCTGGCCGGTTCGCCTTTTCATCGCATTTACTCATGATGTTTGCTTGCGCGGCCCACATGATTAACTACAATAATCATTAAATGGAAAATCATATTGAAATTGTCTCAGTCGGTACCAAGGTGCCGAATTTTGAAATGGAAACGTATAACCCCGCCGAGGGCGATTTCGGGAAAATCTCCCTCGCCGACATCAAGGCGGCGGGAAAATGGACCATTCTCGTCTTTTATCCGGCGGACTTCACCTTCGTCTGCCCCACGGAGCTGGCGGATCTGGCCGAAAATCACGCCGAACTTGAAAAGCTCGGCGCCACCGTCATTTCCGTCTCCACGGACACCAAGTTTTCCCACATGGCATGGCGCAACAGCGAGCGGTTGCTCAAAGACGTCAAATACCTCATGGCGGCTGATCCCGCCGGCATCGTCAGCCGCATCTTCGGCGTGTACGACGCGGCGACCGGTCTGGCCTTGCGCGGCACCTTCCTCATCAATCCGAAAGGCGAACTGGCGTCCTCGGAAGTGAATTTCTATAACGTCGGCCGCGATGCCGGCGAATTGCTGCGCAAGTTGCAGGCCAATGTGCATTTGCTCGCCAATCCGAGCGAAGCCTGCCCGGCCCGTTGGACCCCCGGCGCCAAGACGCTCCGCCCGGGCAAAAACCTGGTCGGCAATGTGGCCGCCGCATTCGGCAAGTAAGTTTTTGATGCTTTGGCGCCAAAGGCCGGCTCGCGAGAGCCGGCCTTTGTTCTATCCCTCAAGTCGTTGATTCCCCTTCAATATACTCACTTAAGCAGGGAATCGAACCGATAAACCCCTGACGACACTTGATAAACCACCGTTCCGGATTCAGTGCGCAAGAACGTGACGCCTTCCGAGCGTGACGCCGGCCGGCCGGATTCGGTCACTACAGCGGGACTGGATGCCGGAATGAAGACGACCGCCGTTGTATTAACCGGAATGGTTATTTCCAAGGTGACCTTGTCTCCCACACGTTTCCAATTGCTGACAATCGGGCCCCGGATGGAATCATAGCCAGCTTTGCACCAGCTAACTTCCTTGCTCGGACGCGGCCGAATCATGAATGACTTATAGCCGGGATGCTGCTCGTCGGGGTTCAACCCGGCCACATAACGCCAGAGCCATTCACTCACCGCGCTATGCGTCCAATGATTCAGAGATATCTTTCGACTGTCAGCGTTGAACGCTTCCCACATGGTGGTGTTGTAGTCGGCCATGTAACCCCATGAAGGCTCGTTGCGCTGCTCAACCATTTCAGCCGCGGTCGCGTAAAAGGCGGAATCGGACAGGGCCAGAAGCATTTCAATGCTGCTCCAAAACCCTGTCGTGGGATGAAATTTGTTTGTGACGGCCAATTCATTAAGACGTTGGGCGGCCAGGGAACGCAACGGCTCATCCAGCAGCCCAAAATGCAACGCGAGCGCATAGCTGCCTTGCGTGTCCACGTCGTCGGCGGCGTCATATCCATAACGGGCGGAAACGATTTCCAACGGCTCGCCATTCTGAGCTCCCATTTCCACATTGCTGTCCTCGGCAAATGTCTGCTCATCTGACTTGTTTCCCTTGCGGCTGACCAAGTGCAGCTTTTTGGTTTGATTCGGAGCGGGATCGCCGCCAAGCACATCATTTTTCACTGCAAAAGCCAGTTTCCCGTTTTTCATCAGGGAACGAACGGTGTCTGTCACGTCCCGCGAGGATGACCTGCGGGAAGCCGCCTCCTCGATAATTCCGTTCGAGCTGACGTAGTTTTCAACAAACGCCCGCCGGATATCTTGAAATAGGGCCTGATAACGTTCCGCGTCAGCTTGGTCTCCCAACACCCGGGCCATCCGTGATAGCAGATCGGCTGAGTGGGCGAAAAACGCCGTGGCGCCGAGTTCCTTTGGCGTCTCGTGGCCGGCGCTTAACCAGTCGCCCCAGTCCTGTCCGCGGTTGTTGCGCCACAACAAATTGGTATTCCCGGCATGAACGGCATCCACCCAGCGCTTGGCCGCCGCGAAATGTGCGGCGAGCAGGCGTTGGTCGCCGGTATTCACATAGACTTGCCATGGCAGGGACACGCCGGCATCCGCCCAGCCCGGTGTGCCCACACAAATGCGGGTGCCGCGAAGATGTGCATGCGGAGCAATGTCAGTGAAACAACCGTCGGGTGTCTGATCATCCCGCATGTCGCCGGCATATTTGGTCAAAAGTGGAGCGGCATCGAAATTGAAGAGCAATGTCTGCACGCAGGGCCGAACGTCGCCCATCCAAGCCACCCGTTCGGATCGCCCTGCGCAGCCGGCCGGCACGTCGAAGAGCAGGTTGGCTTCGGTCCAATCCGCGGCTTTTTGAATGCGGTTATATAATGGGTCGGAACATTCAAAGTGGCCTTTGATCGCTGCATCGGTGCGCACGTTGACCGCCACCAACGTGCCAGGTTTCAATTTGCCCGGCAGGCCCGACAGTTCGACGTAACGAAAGCCATGATAGGTAAAGTGCGGCTGCAGAGTGCGCCCATCTTTGCCATCAAGAATATAGTCTTCTTCCTGAAGCGTGCCGGAGAGGGATTCGACATCAATGTCGCCATCCGGCGAAACCATCTCGGAATGGCGCAGACGCACATGCGTGCCAGCCGGACCATTCACCTTCAACCGGCACCAGCCGGAAATTTCCTGGCCAAAATCAAAAACATAAATGCCCGGCTTTGCCTCCGTCACGGCGATGGGCTCGAACTCGCGCATGACCCGCACCGGCTGGCTGCGCTGCCACACCAGCGGCACGTTGTCGCGCGGTTGGGTCCAGGCCGGCAGCCAGGCGTGATCGTCAAAGCCCGGTTGATCCCAGCCGGGCATTTCTTGCCGGCAATCATATCCTTCACCATCCAGCAAATCGGACCAGCGCACCGGTCCGTCCAAGGTGCTGCGCCATTGACCATCGGTGCCGAAAGTCTCCTGGGTTCCGTCCTTCAGTTCCACGTTCAGTTGCGCGAGGAATTGGGGAAAGTATCCGTAAATGCAGCGGTTCTCGGACAAATTCATATGCCCGGCATACCACCCGTAACCAAGCAATGCTCCCATGGCGTTCGTCCCGCTACGAAGAAAATCGGTGACGTCCCAGGTCTGATACTGAAGTCGGACGTGATAATCGGTGTAACCCGGAGCGAGCAGTTCATCGCCCACGCGGTGACCGTTGATGTGCACTTCGTAAAAACCGCGGGCTGACACCGAAAGTGTGGCGCGACGAACCTGGCCGGCGAGTTTGAATTCCCGACGCAACATCGGCGTGCGCGACACGGTGAATCTTTTCGTTGTGTCCGGTATCCCGGCATCCAAAGCGGGAGAATCCATCAGGGCCACCGCCGCCTTGCCATCAACGAGGAATCTTTTGGACCAGAGTCCGGATTCGATGGAATCCGAGCAATCCACGTCAGCCCCGACGGCGATGGACGTCGAGCCATCAAAGACGCCAATCCCGCCCAAGGCCAGTCCATAAACCTGTCCGTCCCACCGGGACAGGCGCGTGGCCGTAAGACGAACATAACGTGCCGTGACCGCTGTGAATGGAAAACGGGATGAATCGCCTCGCGGGTTGGGAAAATCAGCCCCGGTTTGATCCACCACGACCCGCGCATCGCGAAAATCCCGGTTGTCCGCCACTTCTATCTTGAACCGAAGCGGATACATTGCACTGCGAAAATCCCAGCTCTGCCCCCTTGGGCGCGCCGGAATGACCTCCACGGCGTCCATCCGTTTGCTCGAACCGAGGTCGAGAACAATCCACTTGGTGGCATCGGCATGGGATGCCAGTTCGCTGCGGTAACAATGAATGGGTGTCATTGGCCGGTTGGTCGGGTCCGTCAGAATGGGATCGCTGATCCACTGTGCCGTCCAATCGGCCGGCTGAAGCAGCCCCATGCTCCACCTCGCCGGCGGACTCCAGGCCGACTGTTTGCCCTTGCGATCCCAGACACGGACCTTCCAAAAGCATCGGGTGCGCGAAGAGAGATTTTGTCCGGCGTATGGCACTTGCGCCGTGGCATCCGATGAGATTTTGCCGCTGTCCCACAAATCACCCTGCCCGGCGGCAAGCCACTCCGGCGTGGACGCGACCAAAACTTGATACGCCGTTTGGACTTCACCACGGCGGTCTGATTCGATGATCCAGCTTAACTGAGGGTGCGGTTCGTCAATGCCCAGGGGATTGCACCGCGATTCGCACTGCAAATCGCCTACGCTCACAGCCGCGGCGACTTTCGCCGTAACCAGGCACACCGCGAGCCAATACATTATCAACTTCTTCACGCTTGGCCGTCTTTGCAGGTTGGAATGGCTTTTGGCGGATTGTGATTCATCATCAGTTTGACAGAAAATGATAACTGCCGGAGCCGATCTTCAGCACTGCGCGTTCGCCTGCCATTTTGGCAGACTCCACGCCGGTTACCTTCGTTAGAGTCTGTCCACTTTCAGTAATGGCATTGACGTCTTTTGCCGGCAGGTAAACCGTGGCAGTTGTATTCGCGGGAATGGTGACGCGCAAATCAAACTGCCCCGCGGATTGGTGCCATTCGCTGTTGATGCGCCCGCGGACAGAGTCATAACTTTCCTTGACCCAGGCAAGGTCGCCCCCCGGCTCGGGTTTGATGATAATTCTTTTGAAACCCGGCGCTTCCGGATCAGGACGGATGCCGCCCAGATATTCGTGCAGGTAAATGTTGAGATCGCCGATGAGCATGACGATGTTGCGGGAATTCATCCCGGAATCGGCCGTGTCGCCATTCCACAGTTCCCATATGGTGGTGGCTCCCTTCGAAATCATGTAGCCCCAGCTCGGATAGGTCGTTTGCGTCGCGATGGCATAGGCCAGATCGGGGCGGCCATTATCGCACAACACGCGCATCAAGTAATGCCCGCCGATGAGTCCGGTCCCCAGGTGATTGCCGCTCTCCACCGTGATCTTCTCCACGAGGCGGGCGAACACGTTCGTCTTATATTCATCCGGCACCAGTCCAAACGCCAGCGGCAGCACGCAGGCTGTCTGGGTGCCATTGTCGTAATAACCGGGGCCGGGGTTGTAGAAACGGCGGTTGAATGCCACCTTGATCCGGCTCGCCAGCCCTTCAAAGTTGTCCGCGTCCCCTGGTTTGCCCAGCAGCCGCGCCGACCGCCCCATCAGGCACAGATCATGATAAAAGACCGCCGTGCTTATCAAATTCCCATCGGTGGTCAACTGGGGATCGGCGGAATTAATCACCGTCATCTCCGCCGCCGATCGGGGCGGAAAGCACCAGTCCGCATAGGTGTTTCTGGGCATGAGATCGTGCTCCAGAAACATCGTCATGTGATTAACCCATTTCTTCATCAAATCGTAGTGCCTTTGCAAAATTCCCAGATCACCATATTGATCATAAAGCATGTGCGGAACAATCACGCAGGTGCTGGCCCAGACGACGCCGTCCTGATAGAGAGACCAATAGGCCGGACACACATCGGGCACACTGCCGTCGGACCGTTGATCGTCCTGTATGTCCGCCAGCCATTGGGCATACAGCGGCGCCACCTCAAACATGTAGGTTTCGCCTTTTGACACTTCCTGCCGGTCTCCCATCCATCCCTGGCGTTCGTCGCGGGGTAAATCCGTGGGCATGCTGCGGTAGTTGTCGCGCGTGGTCCAATAAATGTTGCGGCAAATCTGATTGAGCAAGGGATTGGACGTGGCAATTTCACCCACTTTGGGCAATGCGTCGTGAACGACCTTGCCCGCAATCGCATCCAACCCCGGTTTGCCCGGAAAACCGGTCACCTCAACGTAGCGAAAACCGTGGTAAGTAAATCGGGGTTCATACGTTTCGACACCCTGCCCCTTCAGCGTATATTCATCCTCGGCCTTCGCACTGCGGAGATTGGCGGTATAAAGCGTGCCATCTGAATTGGTCCCCTCCGCGTGGCGCAGCTTCACCATCGTCCCCGCCGGGCCGCCCACTTTCAAACGACACCAGCCCGCCATGTTTTGGCCCATATCAAAAATATAAACGCCCGGCTTGGGGTTGGTCATCGCCACCGGCTTGAGCGTTTCCATAACGCGAATCGGTTCGCCGATTTGCGCGGACAAAACCGGTGCGCCGGGTTTCACCAATTGCACTGGCTGCCATTGGGAATCATCAAATTGGGGCTGGCTCCAACCGGGCATTTCCATCCGCGCGTCATATCTTTCGCCATCGAATTCGTTGTTGGCACGAATTGGGCCGGCATCAGTAATCTTCCAATGGTCATCGCTGACAATTTGCGTCGTCGTGCCATCGGTATATTCAACATTCAACTGTAACCGCAGCTTTGGATATCCGAACGTCCGGCATTCGGCGGGCACTCTCACCCGCGGCGCATAATACCGCCCGTTTCCCACCATGGCGCCCATGGCGTTGTCGCCGCGCCGCAGTTGTTTTGTCACGTCATAGGTCACATAGAACGCTCGCTTGTCATACTCCGCAATCGCCGGCGACAACACATCATCGCCCACCTTCTGACCATTCAAAAATATCTCGCTAAGGCCCAGCCCGCAGACATACGCCGTGGCCCGCAGCACTTCTTTCTTCACAACAAATTCCCGTCGCAGGTAACGGGCGGGCAAAGGCCGGTCGTCGCTTTGGATGATTCCCCAGGCCAGCGTTCCATATTCACCAAGCACCTTTGCATTTATCCAGGTGGCATCCTCAAAAGCCAGAGCCTGCCAGCCGGGTTCGGCATTCGTGGCCGATTTCCAACCACCGTCGGTGATGAGCGTCAAGGGAGTTCCCTGTGCCAATTTAACCTTCAGTTTGGCAACCAATCCTGCCGGATTCGGGTTGTTGCCAACGTTGCTTGCCTCCACGGCCAGCACGTTCGTTCCCGGCTTTAACAAAGCGCCAATGGCTATTTGTTTGGGATTCCCCCAACCATCCCCCTCGCCCGCTTCCTGGCCATTTACAAATAGACGAAATTTATCGTCAGCAGTTATTTCGATGGCCGCTGCACTCACTTCCTGATTCGCCGGCATTTCAAAGACGCGGCGGAAATACCGGGTGGCCACCGGCGCGCTGACCGCCGGATTGCCCTCGGGATACCAAATCCATTGTGCCCCGCTGAAATCGTTCGTGCTGGTGCCCTGGTCCCATCCAATCCACTGTCCCTGCCAGTCGCTTGGCTCAAGCAACCCCATGCTCCAGCTGGCGGGTGTGCTCCAGGCGGATTCTCCGCCGTTCTTATCCCAGACCTTCACCTTCCAAAAACATTCCCGGCCCGACGCGAGCGGACTGCCCGAATAAACAATGTTGACGGTCTCATCGCTGGCAACCCTGCCGCTATCCCACAAATCCCCCTGATTATTCCGGAGCAGTTCGTTGCTGCTGGCGACCAGAATTTGATAGGCCGTCTGCCCTTGATTGCGTTCGCCCGCTTGCACCTGCCACATCAAGCGCGGTTGTACCTCATCAATGCCCAGCGGATTGACCCGGTATTCACACCGCAAATCCACCGGCATGATTGATCCTGCCGCCGCCGCCACGCTGGCAATCGCCGATATAACGGCAACCAAAACCCCCAGCACGTCTTGTCTTCTAAAATGGCTTTTCATCTCAATTTATCAGCCAGTTAAAAGGAGGTTCGGGAAGTTTTCAACATCCCAATTCAATTGTTTTGCACGCGCACCAACCCCAGGTCCACATATTGTCCGCCCACGGTTTGGTGACAGTGCAGGGCGATCAGATTTTTGCCGGGCTTGAGCGCCTCCCGCCCCCCGGACGTGAGCGGGAAGATATCGTAATTCTCAATAAATCCGGCGGACTTAAGGGCGAGCACGCCATTGATGTACACGTCGGCATCTTCATCATGATGCAGCCAGGCACTGACATCGCTGTAACTTCCCGCCGGCAGATAGACTTGCCGCCGCAACCAAATGTCATCGGTGTGCCAAACGGTGCCAATGATCGCCCCTGGGGTGCCGGGCGTGCCAAAGCCGCTCCGCCCCAGTTTCCATGACGAATCATCGAATGACGGTCCGCTCCAGCCGCCGGCCGGTTCGGTGGTGGTGTAACGCCAGGTTGCGGGTTGTTTGTCCGCTGCCGGGACAACCACGCTAACCCGGGGCGCCTTCGGCATCGGCGCCCAATTCGTGGCCCGGGTTTGGTCGCGCTCCGCGTACTTTTGCCAGACCGTTCGGTTGTAAAGCATTTGCAGGAACACTCCGCCGACGACCGGCCGGCCGGTGAAGCCCACTTTTCGCGCAGTCCGCGTCTGATACCAATCGGTCATCGGCGAACGATCCGGCGTGGCATTCAGAAAGGCCACCACCGGTGCAATCAAGGCTTCGAAGTCCGCGTGGTTTTCCGTCAGCGTCGCCGTCCAAGTGATCCAGTCGAGCTTGGTATAAGTTTCGCGGTTGTCGAGCGGCAGGCCATATTGGTTTTGCATCTTCCGGTAAAATGTCATTTCCTTTTGCTTCGCTTCCGCCGGAAACAAATTCAAGTCGAGGATGCGATCCCAGACCAGATTGTATTTCTGGCTCCATGACCCCGGCCGGTCGAACGCGAGCCGGAAATGGTCGCCGTCGTCCGCCTCGGTCACCCAACGTTGCGCGAACCCGCGCGCCAATTTGAAATACTCTTCCGCCTTGGCGTGGTCGCCCCGCATTTCGCAAAGCTTCGCGAACGAGCCCAGGCCGCAGATGGCCTTCGCGCTCAGGTTGACGTTATGTGCCAGGTGTCCGGCAAAGTCGTCGGTGCAAAGCTGTTTCTCCGGATCAAAACCTTTCTCCTTCAGATAGCCGGCCCATTGCTCCAGCTGCTTCCAATAAAGTCCGGCAAAGTTCGCGTTGCCGTCCATCTGCGCGACGGCGCCAAAGAGGCAGAGCAAATTGCCGCTCTCCTCCACCGGCATCTGGTTATTCACGCCTCGCTCGCCATCCCCATAGACCTGGCCGTTCGCCTGCGGATAAGTGCCGAGGTCGTGGGGCGCAAACGGAAAGGTCCAGCGCTCGCTCGCGGCATAGTTCATAAACGGCACGATGAACGATTTGGCCAGGGTCGGACTGAAAAACAAGAACTGCGGCGACATGGGATAGAATACGTCGGAGGTGCTGATACAGCCATTGGAGTGGTTTTCCTTGCAGAACTGCAACGGCTGGCCACGGTCGTCCGCCACAAATTTCCCGGCGGCAAAACATTGCCGATAGGCCAGCGCGCCCAGCAATGCGTAATTTTCGCCCCCGGCGGCGCGCAAATCCGTCATCAGCTCCTCATCAAAGGCCAGGCAACGCCCCTGTAATGATTTGTAATCATGCGCCGCCGCCTGTAGAAGATCCGCCGCTTCCCAGCCGTTGCGCCGCCAATACGGGCGCAGGTTTTTCTTCATGTACTGGATGGAATAAAGATCGTCATAGGCGAGCATCAACCAGCACGAAACCGGTTTGGCCGCGACGCTTCCCAGGTCCATCGCGAAGGCGATCACGGAATCGTTGCGCGCGTTGTTTTGTAAAAGGCCTTCGGCGGCAGGATTGACCAAACCGCTTCCCGCGATGAATCCGGCCCGCGTGGCTGGCGCTGAGTTCACAGTGGAACCGGCCCGCTTGTCTTTGGCCATCGCGACGTATAAATAGCCCCAGTCAATGCGGAGGTCGTCACCCTTTTTTTGCATAACCGGTTGTTCCACCGAACCGACCCGCCAGGCCTCGATTCCCGCGACGTCGGCGTTTTGGAAGAAAACCGGCTGGTCCGGTTGGTTGACGGCAATCTCCGAACTCGCATCAAAATAGACCGACACCACGTGCTTCTGCGCATCCGTGGATTGCGCCTCCCATGTGAGGTAGGTGACCGGCCGTGACAACACATCCACATCTTCCGGCAAGTCGGCGGTCATGAAGGTCAGCGTGAGCTTGATGCCGGCGCCGGCGAAAGCATAGATGGTTCGCGTGGGCAATACTTCAAGATGAGTCTGCGGTAACGGCGGTACGTTCGTCGGTTCTGCGCCCATGACCCGGAAAGTCGTTCCATCGATCCGCACGAAACTGGTGAGGCGTTGCGATTTGCCGGTCCAATGGGTCGTCCCCGTATCCGTCAATCTATCCGCCGGGGACCAGATGCTGAAATAAGGATCGCACGCCACCAATGGCACGGAGGGCGGGCGAAGGGTTTCCGCGCCGAAGGCCATTCCCCCAGCCACCCACGAAAGCATCAAAAACCAAATGAACTTCGGATGGTTGTTGGATCTCATGTTCATAAAAGCTAAAACAGTTTCGGTGTTTTCTGGTAAGGCCGTAGCCGGCCTGAATGGGTTTTTCTGACTCTACCGGCTGATTTCAGACGCAAATTTATAGTTTCCTGAGCCCACTGCAAACATCGCTTTTCCGCCTTCCTCCCCCAGGAACTTCACTGCTTTGGCGTCGTGCACGGTTTTACCGCTCTCCGTGATGCCCGCCAAATTCCGGGTCGGAATGCAGACCGTTGCGGTCGTGTTCGCCGGCACCACGACCTCCAGCGTCAGGCGTTTCCCCCTGATCTTCCAGGCAGTGGCGATCCGTCCGTGGATCGAATCAAAGCTGGTATTGGCCCACGTCAGGCCATCCCGGATGGTGGGATCAATCAGGATGTTTTCAAAACCTGGACTCGCCGGACGAATGCCGCCGATGTAACCAAAGAGGTATTCTCCACAGGATCCAAGCGAGTAATGGTTGAACGAGTTCATCTCCGGATCCTGAAACCCTTTCTCCGGCGTCCAGCCATCCCACCGCTCCCAAATGGTGGTGGCGCCATGCTTTACGGAGAACAGCCAGGACGGAAACGTATCTTGCATCAACAACGCGTAGGCGGTATCCGCCTTGCCCGCCTGGGTCAGGACCGGCAGCAAGTAACTGACGCCGATAAAGCCGGTCGAAAGATGCCCGCCTTTGGCCTCGATGTCCGCTGCCAGATACTGGGCCGCCTTGGACCGCAGATCATTGGGCAGCAGTTCAAACTTCAACGCCATGGCATAGGCACACTGCGTGTCCCCCGCGATGCGACCGTCCGCCGCAACGTAGCGCTGGTTGAACGCGGCCTTGATGTCCGCAAACAATTGATCGTACTTATCTGCGTCGGCTTCGCGCCCAAGAACCCGGCAAGACTTGGCCACCAAATGGGCCGCGTTGGCAAAAAACGCGGTGCCAATCAGATCTTTGGGCGTATCCGCATTGATGGATAACCAGTCGCCGAAGTCCTCGCCCCGGTCGCGGTCGCGAATCAAGCCATCGCTGTGCGACCGCAGGTATTCCACCCATTTGATCATCGCCGGCAGATGACGCTCCAACACCTGCCGGTCGCCGTACATCTCATAGATGGTCCACGGGCAAATGACGCCGGCATCGCCCCAGGCGGGAACCCCGCCAATATCCCGGCTGCTATTGGGACTCACATTGCTAAAGGCGCCGGCCGGCGACTGGCCATCGTCAACATCCACCAGCCATTTGGTGAAGAAAGCCGCCACATCCGCATTGTAACTGGCCGTACGGACGAATACTTCGGCATCACCCATCCATCCCAGGCGCTCGTCGCGTTGCGGACAATCCGTGGGCACGCTCAGATAATTGCCGCGCTGGCCCCATTGGATGTTGGATTGCAGTTGGTTGAGCCGCGGATCGGAACAGGCAAATTCCCCGGTGCGGGGCGTATCCGACCCGATGACAATCCCTGTCACCGCATTCTTGCCAAGCCGGCGCGCCAGCCCGCTGATTTCCACATAGCGAAACCCGTGAAAAGTAAAACGCGGTTGCCACACTTCCAAGCCATCGCCTTTGCAGACATACTGGTCAACCGAAGGCGCCCCGCGCAGATTATTGGTGTAGAGCGTGCCATCGGGGTTGAGCATCTCCGCATGGCGCAGGGTGATCACGGTGCCGGCGGGGGCGGATACTTTCAACCGCACCACTCCGACCATGTTTTGTCCAAGGTCATAAATCCAGCCGTCGGGTTGGGACTTTTTGACGGTTTTGGGCTTTAATTCATCAACTTCACGCACCGGTGGCATGATTTGAGAGTCCAATTGCCGGGACGATTCATTGCGCACGCTGACGGCGGACCAGCCGCTTTCATCCAAACCGGGCCGGTCCCAGCCACTGATTTCCAAACGCGCATCATAATCCTCCCCCAGCATGAAATCGGATGATTGGATGGGGCTGTCGTGGGATTTCCAAGTGTCATCAGTCACAATCCTCTCCGTGTGACCATCCAAGTAAGTCACTTCCAGCTGGGCCATGAACGCGGGTGACTTTCCAAAGAACCTGAAGCCACCATTGCCAATATGGCCGCTGAACCATCCATTGGCCAAGTATGCGCCCATCACATTGGCGCCGGTTTTCAACTGACCGGTGACATCGTACGTCTGATAGCGGACCCGTTTGCGATAGTCGGTCCAATCCGGCGCCAGCACGTGGTCCCCCACCCGCCCGCCGTTAATATGCACCTCATAAAGGCCCAGCGCGGTGACATAAAGCACCGCCCGTTGAATCGGCGAGCCCAGTTCAAAAGACTTCCGCAAATACGGCGCGGAAGCGGGCGGCTCGGGCAACCTGAGAGTTTGATTTTCCGCCACCTCCTTTTTGAGGGTTCGCCCGTGATACTCGTATTCCACGAGCAAATGTTTCGCCCGATTATGGGCGGGATCCACGCCCAAGGTCTGGTTATTGGCCACCATGACCAGCCGGCCCTGTTCAATATGACGCTTCAGGGTGGCGGTCACATCCGCCGCCGGACCATCGGCATCCGTCTCATAGGTGGCCCGACGAATAGCCAACGAATTCGTTGGAGTTCCGGCGGGAGCCGCCGGCGCAATCCATTGGGCACACCAATCCCCCGGCTGAAGCAACCCCATCTGCCATTGCGCCACGGAACTCCACGCCCCGGGATTGCCGTTGCGGTCCCAGACCCGCACTTTCCAGAAACAGTCTTCCCGCGAGACCAGCGCCTTGCCCGCATACTCGATCTGCAAACTCCCAGCGGAAACCACCTTGCCGCTGTCCCACAGATCCCCGGCGTCCGTTTTGAGCATCGCGGCCGAGGACGCCACCAAAACCTCGTACGCCGTCTGTTGCTCGCCGCGCTGGTCCGAATCCACCCTCCAGCTCAATCGCGGGCCGCCGACGTCAATGCCAAGCGGGTTGGCGAGATACTCGCATCGCAGGTTTTGGGCGGTGATGGCCGCCGAGCAGATTCCAGTGATAAGAACGCCAAACAGGATGAGAATGTTTTTTGATCGGTTGCTTTTCATCTTCCCTTTGCTGTAATTGCCATTAAATTTTTGCGCGCTCAAGGAGCTTATATGTTCCGGGCCGAACCGGCACGCGCGGAAAACAGACCGGCCGCTTGAACCTGCTCCCGGCCGGCACACAGATTGCCAGCGCCCGGTTGGGAACTGGCAGAACGGAGGTTGTCTGCTGTGGCTGGTCTCATGGATTGCTTTGAAAACAAGCGTTGGCTTCACGATGCGCGCGCGAAAGACGCCCACAGGCCGGCTTGTGATGGAACCAGCAAATGCCTCACTTACCATTTGTCAATGCCTGACATGGACCGGTGAAGCCGTCCGCGAATTTCAATGTGTTTTTGATACCTTAGCCTCTTGCCAGCGCACGCGTCCATCCCCCGAACATGGTGAGAATTTCATCACCGAAACAGGGGGTGGTTCGGCAAAACCCCCTGTAACCGCAATAAATCTGCGCCCGGCCGCCCCCTCCCGGAAGCATCGTCGTCTCAGGCCGGCGGCTTCTGTTGGGGGGTTTTGGAGGCCATATAACGAACGACCGCCTCGGTGCGCGAGCTCACATGTAATTTGTTAAAAACATGCTTCAAATGACTGCACACCGTGTCAATGCTCAAATCCAGATTGCCGGCGATCATTTTGTTGGAATAGCCCTGCGACAGCAGCACCAGAATCTGCTCTTCGCGAACCGAAAGGTGTGCGGATTCATCCCGCATTTTCGCCTTCTGGCGGAAGGACTCGATGACCCGCCGGGCAATTTGGCTCGTCATGGGGGCTCCGCCACCCAGCACGTCCAGTAATGCCGTGCGTAAATCCGAAGGCTTGGTCCGCTTCAGTAAATAGCCGTCGGCCCCCGCTTCCAGCGCCAGAAAAACCAGTTCCTGGTCGTCCATGGCGGTGAGAATGATGATCTGGGTTTGCGGCAGCAAAGCCTTGAGCCGCACGGTGCACTCGATCCCCGACATGCGGGGCAGAAAAATATCCATGAGCACCACGTCCGGCAACTGCGTCGGGATGCTGCGCAAGGCCTCCTCACCGGTGGCATAGGCGCAAAGACACGTAAAATCCGGAAACGAATTGATGAGCTTGACCCAACTTTCGCGAACTTTCGGCTGGTCTTCCACCAGAGCAACTTTGACCGGACGCTTCGCAGCGGGTTCAACCGGACGGCTGTCTTTCGTGGCTTTCGCTATTTTAACATTTGGTGGGGTCATGGTCTTGTGAACGTTCATCCAGCCGGTCACTGCCGGTTTCAATATTATGCGCTCGAAAACTGTTTGCGTTCCAAATCCACATCCAGGTATTCCACCGCGGATGCGTCAAGGGCACGCTGAATTCGACCCGGCAGCCCTGGCCTGGCTGGCTGGTGATGAGGCAATGGCCGCCGAGTTCGTTCATTCGCTGGGCCATGTTGCCCAATCCGTTTCGCCCCCCTTTCACCACCGCTGGATCAAACCCCTTGCCATTGTCCTGCACTTCCACGACCAGTTGCTGGCCTTGCCAGTGGATTCGCAGGCGCAGTTCCGTGGCCCCGGAATACTTGGCGGCATTATTAAGCGCCTCCTTGATGGCCATCAGCAGGCTCCGCCGAAGCGGCATGTCAAAGGCCGCCGCCGACATCTCCGGCCCCACTTCGAACAGACATTGGATTTTGGTGGGCGCCAAAAATTCCTGGGCATACTTGCAAACATAGGCCGCAAAGTCACGCAAGGTGTCCCGCCGCGGATTCACCGCCCAAAGAATCTCATCCATGGTGGACAACAAACCGCGGGCTTCTTCGCAAATCTGAACCAATTGCACCTGCAATTCCGAACCGGCGGCCAACCCACTCTGCGCAACTTCCCCGTGCAACACCAACTGCGTCATTCTCGATCCAATGTCATCATGAATCTCCCGCGCTATCCGGGAGCGTTCCCGCTGCAAAAACCAGCGTTCTTTTCGGTGGAGCGCCAGTTGGGCCATCAGCCGGAAACTAATCAGAATAACGAGGGCACAAACCGACAGCAGCGTAATCTGAAACCAGCCGGTTTGCCAAAAGAAGACCCTGATCGGCTGCAAGGACGGCATCATGTTCACCGCGGTGGGGGCTGTCCACCAAGGACTGCCGCCCAATGGAGCGATCACGGTCGCCGCCGGCCACAAAGGATCGGCCTCGGTTCGTTTGGTCCACCGGCCGGCTCCCTCAGGAACCACCTTCCAGCTTTTATCCGATTTGACCTCAATGCTTCGGCCGTCCGCCAGGTCAACCCGCAAACCAAAAAGCATTCCCGCGAAAAATGACCCGTTATAACAATTGACGGCCAGAACATGCCGCCCCGGCGTCAACAACTGGGTCACATCGAAAACAAACAACTCGCGCCACTCGGCTCCCCGCCCCAGTTCGCGGCCGTCCAGATATAGCGTGAATTCGTTGTCCGTCGTCATCACCAGTCGCGCGTTGGTGACCGTCCCCTGGTTGGGGATTTCAAATGTCTTCCACAGCTGGCAGGTCTGGTTATCCAGCGTTTTTTCCTCCCAAATCCAGGAACCCAGTCCGTTGGTTGGACTGACGTAGGGCGCCTCCTGTTCCATCTGGATTTTTTGGCTGTCCGCCGTGTTGTCCGCGGCGTCTGCCCGTGCGGCGGGGGCCGAAAACAACGCCAAAAGAAGCCACCCGATCACCCTAACTTGGCAACGGCCCAGACACGATATCAGCAGCTGGCTATGAAAAATCAAGTGGTGCAATCGTTCCCAGTTTAACCGATTTTTTCCACCGCGCCAAGCGAGTTGTGGGTCCCTTGACTCATTCCTTATTCCGCCCCCCCAATAACGTCTGCTTTGCTGAACCGCAAACACCTTGGTTCACCGCGGCAACAGACGTCGAATTTTGCGATGACAATTCAAGGCCAAGCGATGATTTCCGCCGTTTGAAGTTTCACGGGGCCGAGCAAACCGGATTTCAAGAGGGGGGTGTCCCGGGTAAAAGGCTCGTACGAACTCCAAGTAAACCGCTCCGTCACCGGCAACGCCGCGTCGCCGATCATGCGATTTGGCCAGAGATCGGCCACCCGGATGGTGAGCACATTCCGCCCCCTCTTCAATGCGGCGGTCACGTCCACCCGAAACGGCGGCCTCCATAAAATGCCCAGGTCGTGGCCGTTGAGCTTCACCTGTGCCATCACCTGCACGTCACCCAGGTCGAGCCAGATTTCGGATTTTTCGCGGCTGGCCGGCCAAGCCGGTTTCCAGTCGAATGTCTTCGTGTAAGTGGCCGTGCCGGAAAAATATTTAACGCCGGCATTGGTCGAATCGCTCAAGGAGATCAGATGTTCGAGAGTGATTTTCTCCGGCGCGCCCCAGCGGGATGGAAAGTCCACGTTCCAGGCACCGGTAAGCTCCTGGGGCGCGGGCAGGCTGCTGATGTCTGCGCGCCGCCCCCGACCGCTCGCGCGGGTCAATTCATAATGTCCCGCCTGCGACGCAACAAGTTCCAGCCGTCCCGCAGCGTCGCAACGGACTTCCGCCGGGCGACTGGGCACGGGAGCCAGCCAGCTCAAATGAATGCAATCGTCGCCTCCAGCTTGATAGTATTCCACTCGAAAACGGTGCCGCTGCCCCGCTGCGAGATTAATCTTCCCGATATGCGCCTCCTTGCCGCCGTCCAGACTCCAATGTTCAATCACGTTCTGGTCGTCAATAAACAACCGGCAGCCATCGTCGGCGTAGAGGCAGAATGTGTACGTCCCCGATTTCATCGCCGTCAGGGTCCCAGTCCAGCGCGCCGACCAGTCGGTGGCCGGCATCCCCGGCGCCGGGGAACCGCTATTCCACGCAAAGTTAACCTGGGAATCCGTGCGCACCATGGCGGGCGTGCCGCTCAAGTCTGTATTGGTGAAGTATTCACCGGTCAATCCCGGAACCTGGCCCGCCCCGGTCGTTAGCACAATTGTCGGATTCAGGTCCACCGTATCGGGGTCTTGGCCCGTGACCGTGAACGGTTGGCCGTTGGCCGTGGATTCCACCACCAGGGTCTTTACAGTGCCGAAAGCCGGATCGCCCCCCTCCGCCAATTGGTTGACCTGAAAGCTGGTGTCGCCCCGGTTCACCAGCGCCTGCACGCTGTTCGACACATCGCGCGAGCGTTGCGCGTCGCCCGGCACGCCATAGCTCGCGCGGATGATTCGGATCGTGGGCGGCTCGGCCACCGGCGGCACCGGTTGCCCGTCATGCGTGAAATTCACCACTGGATCAAACGATTTTCGTTGCCGGCGAAACACCACGAAAGTCGAGCCGCTCGCGTCGAGACGCAGCGGGATGGATATGCCGGCCGCGGTTTCCTCATAAGTTGCCACCGGTGACATCTGACCGGTCTCCGCATTCCATAACTCGGGACGCATACCATTCAACCGGAACTTGCATTTTGCCTCCGCCACGGAAGCCGACTCGTTCGCCACAAAGTAAATCTCGGTGTCGCCCACCTGGCGGTGAATCCAGTTCAGCTTCACGCTCGACCTGAAATCCGCGGGAGTTTGCAATTGTGCCAATACCGTTCCCAGGGGCTGGCCCCAGACGACTTTGCCTTTGCCAAACACATGCTCCGTCACGGCTTTGCCGTCACAATCGCCCCAAACCTCGGCTGCCATCCGGGCCACTTCCTCGTCGCATTTGGGAAAATCTGCGAGACTCGGCGAAGCGGTCGGACGCGGCCCCAGCACCGTGGCGCCAGCCTCCACCAGTTGCCTGATTTTGCCAAGCAGCGCCGGGGTCATTAATGTGTTCCCCGCCGGCAGCACCAACAGCCGGTAGCTCATGCCGTCCGGCAAAACGAGCCGGCCGGCCTTCACCTCCATCCTGGCAATCAATGCCTGGGCGCTGCATTCATCATATTTGTAACCGACCGGCACTTCTGGCGCCGGCACAAAGTAGGTTTGGTCCGGCAACTCCGGGCGCAGGCAGCACAGGTCGGCAACGAACCGGCCTTGCCGCAGCATAAACTGGCAGCGCGAAAGGTATTCATGCCACGCGCGGGACATTTCCCACCAGGTTTGTGTGCGTTCGTAATGCAGGCCCCATGGCCCCATCGTCGCGCCGGGAAAGCGGTCGAGGTATGGCTGGTGGGCGTAACGGTGCACCACAAAACGGTTGATCCCTTGCGAGAATTCATAGTCGCCCAGCGCCTTGATCGTCGCCGGATGAAATTTCCATTGCTCCGTGTCATCGGAGGTGAACGCCTCCGCGCCGACAATTCTTTCGCCCATGATGTGTGCGACCGACGCCATCTGTCGGCCCTTGGCGAGATTTTGGCTCCCGCCAGTCGCCCAGAATTCAGTCATCGGCTCGTTCGCGCGCTGGGTATAAGTTGCCTCGTCGCCAAACGGCAGATCGTAGCCTTCAAGGGTCAGGCGCAGGCCATGTTCGTTCGCCCGCTCCGCCAGCCGGCCGACGTAATTTTCCGCCAGTAACTCGGAGCGCGTCTGCTGAAAATCCCAGCGAAACCGGGCGGCCGTCGCGGCATCGCCGATTTGAGTTTTTCCGCCCAGCACGTCGGGCAAAAACAGAATCGGGTCGTAGCCGCGGCGCTTTTGAAATTCTTCGCGAAATTTCGGCGTCCAGTTCTGCGAACCCACTTCCCAACTGTCAATGTGCGTTGCCGAGAGCGTCGTTCCCGCCAGGGGGCCGACTTCGGCGATGAGCTTTCCGATCATGTTCGTATAATGAACGTCCATCGCTTCGCGGCTCAGCTTGTCGCATTCCAGCCCGTTGCCGCCTTTGACCGGCGGGCGCGTGGACGAACCGGTCGTCGTGTGACCGATGCGCTGAATGATCCACTTGCCGGCGGGGACGTCCCACTTCAATTCTCCATTCGCCTCCAATTCCGCCGTCAAATTCAATACCGCCTCCGGGGCCACCACCCCATTCGTCGTTCCCGGGCAAGCCAGCACCGCGATGTCGCGGTAGTAATCCTCATATTTGACCGAGCTGTTAAAGCCATCGTGGGAACGCTGCCCGGCCGTATCGGGCCGCGGCAGCACGGCGGAAAAATGAACCGGCCCCTCAACCATCACGTTCGTGGCGACCAGCATCTGCATGGAAAGCTCCGGCGTAATCCAGGGTCCGCTGCTCCCGCACCAACCCGGGCCGTTGGTCATGTTGATTTCCAAGCCCAACCGGTGCGCCTCGGCGACGGCAAAACAAAAGAGGTCCTGCCATTCCGCATTCATAAAATCCGCGGTGCCCGGCGGCGGCGCAAACCGCTCGACCACGTCCATGATGATGACGCCGCCGATACCGGCGCGCTTCATCGCTTCGAGGTCGGCGGTGATGCCCGCCTTGGTGACGTTGCCGTTATTCCAAAACCAATAGACCCACGGCCGGGCCGAGGCCGGTGGTCTGGCAAATTGGGCAGATAAATCATCTGCCAGCACCGGCCCCGCAACCAGCATCAACAGCAATGCCATCCATAATCTCATAATCGTATTTCTTTATTGAAAAGGGCAATGCCACCAGGTCCGTCACCCGGTCTTTCCACCCGGGCCCGCTGACTGGGCGGCTAACCCAAAATCCAGCCCCGCCAAATGGACAATCCAACCAGACTTGCGCCCGCCGAACACAGCCTAATTGCCCACGATCCGGTAAAATTCTTGCGGGCTAGCCCCGCCGGATTTGCTCCAGACCGCCGTCGTCTGCGTCGCAACAAAGTTTGTCTCAACCGACCAGACGGCTGCGGCCAGATTGGTCGCGCTTTCGAGAACATAATGCCGGCCGACCACCAGGTTGCCAACGTTGATTACAAAACTACCCGGCGTCAGCACCGTCGCATTCAAACCGGCCGGCACCGCCGGACCGGTGCTTGGCGTCCCAAACACGTTGATTCCCGCGTAGCCGCAATAACCGTTCTCCGCTGCCGGGCTGGTAAAATCAAACTTTATGGCGGCGGCGTTCGTGGCCAGCACACCCAGCTCGGAAGTCAGCGTCACCCGCGTCGCGGACTGGATGCCACCGGCGATCGGGGGATTATAACTGACCACCGCCAGAAAGAGGAAGTTCGTGGGTGCCGAGGCGGCCGAATAATAGACAGTATATGCCTGCTCGTCCCGGCCATTATCCGCCCAGCCACCATAAACCGTGATGTTGGTGAGATCATACCCGTTGGTGGCCGCCGGCAATGCGTAAATAATCGTGGATCCCGCACTGCTTCCATCCGGACCCACCCCATTGCCGCAAGTCACATAGTTCGTGCTGGTGGTGCTGCCAGAGGTCCCGGTGATCTTGGCGAGCCCCAGGCTGCCGCCGGCCGTCAGCGAATTGACGTTCCGGCCAGGTGCCTCCTCGCTGAAATTGCCCAAGGCCGTGCTGGGAATCCGACCGGCAATCAGGCTGCCATTCGTCACCACGGTCCAACTGGGATAAAATGTGCCACTGCCGCTGCCAGTCTGGCTGGAGGTGGTGGAGATTACCCCCGGCGTCGTCTTTAGACGCACGTTGTCAAAATCCGCCTGGATGGTGGTTCCGTTGCCGAGAACCGACAACTCAACGGTCAGATCACCGCTAACCTGGGCTCCGGTGGTGAAGGTTACCGCATAGTCCTGCCAGCTATTCTGTGCGGGCGGCAGCCCACCACCACTGGCCAGCACCGTGCCGGTGTTATTGACGCCATTCAGGAGCGAAATGATTCCCGGTGAGTTGATGCGGTCATGGCGCGATCCGATCGCGACGATCAGCGAATAGGTCGTGTTCGTCTGCAATGGCCCGGCATCCTGATAGATGCCCCCCGTCACGCTCGAATTGAACATGTTGACGAAGCAATACTGGCTTCCCTCCGCCGGGGCGGCCAGCGGATCGTAAACCGTATAATCGGTGCCCCCGGCGTTCTGTGAGCCGATATCAGAAGATCCGGCCTCATTGAATGCGGTCCAGCCGGTGGGAACATTTGCCACCTCTCCGCCAGACGCGGCGGCATCCGACTCAAAGCTGGGATTGACAACAGTCGCCGCTTGCGGCGTGACGCCGACCTCTGCGGAATTAAGGCTTTCCCCGTTGGTATTGACCGCCGACACTTCATAGTAATAGGCCGTGCCGGTGGACAACCCGGCGTCGGTGTATCGGTTGGAGGCCGGCCAATTGTTGGCGGTGGAAACATTGGCGATGGCGGTCTCACCACCACTGCTCGTCGAACGCTTCACGTTGTAGGAAATCGCACCGGGAACCGTATTCCAAGAGAGAGCCACCTGTCTGCCACCCGGACCCGCAGTCACCCCCATCGGCGCCCCGGGCGCGGCTCCGTTCCCTTCGATGATGGCCGCACTCCAATAGGTGCTGTTAAACACGATGTCAGGATAGTAAAAGCCGCCTTGCACCCCGGTTTCGAGATACCAATTGTGAAAAGTCGCCGGATTCGCCGTGTTGCTTTCCTGCCCGGGGATCACCACGACACCATGACCAAACGCGGCATTCCACTGCCCCGGATCGTTGCCCGCGCCGCCCTCATAACACTGGAGATAGACGTAGTCGCAGTTGGTGAGGTTATTTTTGAGATTCACCCAAAAACTCTGCGCAGTGTAGGGAACCAGGGTGAACTTGTAGCCCAAGGCGCCCAGCATGTTGGCGAAGTTCGTGGAGGAATTGAGATCGTAGGTCTGTTCGTCGTCATCGTTGATCGCGTCAATTCCCGGCACCGCGTTTTTCAGGGCTTGGAAATTTTTGTAGAGGATGCTGCCGGGACCCGTTCCCTGCGCAGCCACCAGGCTCTTGATGTTGTCATAGCTGCTGTCCTCCCAGCCGCCAATGCACACCTCATAGCGCGCGACGGTCGTGGGCGGCGCTTTCAACGTGGCGACCAGCGAACCCCAGTTGGTGGGCCCCACATAGACGCCATTGGTGCAGGCCACGCCGGCAATGATAAGTGTGCCATCCGGGTTGACATGCATGGCAAAGGTAATCAACGTCGTGAAACCGGAGGCCTTGTCAAAGGCCATGGACGGCGTCGTGAATTGGAAGTAATCGTTGCCATCGGCCCCGTAGTTCATCACCACGACGGCAGCCGTGCGCTGCGGACTGGCGGCCAGCATGACTCCGATCAACATGAAAGTCACCTGCCACAATATCTTCCGCAGCCTAGTTGTCCGGTCTTTTGGATTTGACATCACGAAAGCAAAGCCGGCCTCAAGGCACCTGCAACCGAAAAAAGGAGGCCGGTTGTGAGGCATTGATCGGAATGGAGTTGGAGAATGCGCCGCTGCCGTCCAGCGTGCCGATGCTGTTCGTCGTCCAATTGATCGGTGCTGCCAGATTGGTTGCAACTTGCCACACGTAACCGCGGTTTGGCATGCCGCCAACGCCTTTGACGACCAGGTTGCCGCCAGAAATCCCGGGCGTGCCCAGCGTCGGCGCCTTGAGCACAGCCGGTGTCGCCGTCAATTGCACATTGTCAAAGTCCGCCTGAATGGTGGTGGCATTGCCCAACACGGACAACTCAATGGTGAGGTCGCCGCTGGTTGAATTGCCGGTGGTGAACGTCACCGTGTAGTCCTGCCAGCTATTCTGCTTGGCTGGCAGCCCGTTGGTAGTAGCCAATACTGTGCCGGTGCTGCTGGAGCCGTTGACGAGCGAAATAATTCCCGGCGAGTTGATCCGATCCGCCCGCGACCCAATCGCCACGGTGAGCGTATAGCTCGTGTTGGGTTGCAAGGCTCCCACGTCCTGATAGATTCCGCCCGTCACGCTCGGGTTGAACATGTTAATGAAGCAATATTGGTTGCCGGCAGCCGGAGCGGCCAAGGGCGTGTTGACGGTATAATCAACGCCGCCCGCCCATTGGGAACCGATATCGGTGGACCCGCCCTCGTTGAAGGCGGTCCAAGCGGTCGGAACCGCCGCCACCAGTCCACCGGGCCCGCTGGCCACATTTTGCTCAAAGCTGAAATTGGTCTGGGGCACCGGCGTTGCGGTGAGACGCACGTTGTCAAAATCCGCCTGGATGGTTGTTTCATTGCCGAGAACCGACAGCACAATGGCCAGATCCCCGCTGACGGAGGCTCCCGTGGTGAAGGTGACGGTGTAATCCTGCCAGCCACCCTGCGTGGCCGGAAGCCCGTTGGTGGTGGCCAATATTGTGCCGATGTTGCTGGAGCCATTGATGAGTGAAATAATTCCCGGCGAATTGATCCGATCCGCCCGCGATCCAATCGCCACAGTCAGCGCATAAGTGGTGTTGGGTTGCAAGGCTCCGACGTCCTGATAAATGCCGCCCGTAACACTGGAATTGAACATGTTAATGTAGCAATACTGGTTGCCGGCGGCAGGCGCGGCGAGCGGATTGTTGGTAATATAATCAGCGTCGCCCGCCCACTGGGAGCCGATATCGGTTGACCCGGCCTCATTGAATGCCATCCAACCACTGGGAACCGTCCCCGCCACGGCACCAGGTCCAGTCGCGGCATTTAACTCAAAACTGAAATTGCTCACGGTCACCGCCGTCCCTGGCGACGTCGGGATAATTATGAAGGGTGATGAGAATACATAATTGCCAGAGCCAACAGCGTAGATGGCGGCATTGTTGGAAATGCCGACATAGGTGACACCGGGCGAACTGGCCGCCGGCCCGCCGCTTTCAGTGATGGCACCGGCGTTTGTGGTGGGCACAAAGACCTGCGCCGTCGTATTCGGGGGAATTGCCACCGCCAGATTAAACGTATTGCTGGTAAACGTCCACGCATTCGAGATGGGGCCTTGGACGGAATCATAGCATCCTTGCGCCGATGTCAGACCGCCGCCCGGCTGCGGACTGACGAGAATTTTTGCAAAGCCGGGCGCCAGCGCGTTGATTCCCAAAATATCCCGGTAGAACCACTCTGCGCAGGCCCCAAAATTCGCATGGTTCAACGAATTCATGGCATCTTCGCTGACGTTTACGGTCCCGTCGGCGTTGACGCTGTTCCACAATTCAAAAATGGTGGTGGCGCCCAATCCGGCCTCAAAACCCCAGGAAGGATAATCTTTTTTCGCCAGCATTTGATAAGCGAGATCGTTCCGGCCGATGGCGGTCAACGCGGGCAACAACAGGTGCGTGGTCACCATGCCCGTCGAAGGGTGTCCAGTTTGAGCACCAACCGCCGACGCCAGCTTGTTCGCCGCCAAGGCGGTCTGCGCCGGGGTGAGCAAGTTAAAAGCAATGGCCAGCGCATACCCCCCTTGTGAGCCGGTTCCCACCGTGCCATCCGCCGCGACGAAATTGCTCTGAAAGGCGGAACAGATATTGGTGAAAAGCAGGCGATAAGTCGCCGCATCCGACGTTTTGCCCAACGCTTGCGCCAGCTCGGCCATCATGGCGGCACACCGGCCGTAAAATGCCGTTGAAATCAGGGTCAGGGGCGTGGAATTGTCCACCGACACCCAGTCGCCGTAACCGTTGTTGGGCCCGACGAAACCACTCGAGATGGACGCGTAATAAGCCAGATGACTCTGCATGTCTGCATAAAAACGTTGAGCCGGGCGAAGGTCGCCATAAGTTTGGTAAAGGTAATAAGGAACAAACACCACTGAGTCCTGCCAGCCGGCGGCAAAGCCATCATCACTCACCAAAGGCGCCTGATGTCCAAAGTCGGACTGGGTCGCCCGGGCCTTGCTGTCCACAATGTCCTGACTCCATTTGCTGAAGAAACTTTCCGCCTGCTCGTTAAACATGCCGGTGCCCATGATTTCGATTCCGTCGCACCAGCCGGCCCGCTCGGAACGTTGATCACAGTCCGTCGGTACTTCAAAATAATTGTCGCGGACCGACCAAAGCATGTTCGAGTAGATCTGATTGATCTGGCCGTTGGAAGATTGGAACGAGCCGGAATCCGCCAGCCCCGAGCGAACCGAGATGGCGGCAAAAGTGTTGGTGGTCGGCGGCTGCACCAGGCCCTGCACTTCCATATATTGGAAGCCGTGGTACGTGAAACGCGGTTCCCAAGTTTCGACTCCCCCGCCTTTGCAGATATAGGTGTCCATCTGCAGAGCCATGCGCAAATTATCCCGGAAAACCGTCCCGTCCGAATTCAGCCATTCCCCGAAGCGCATGACAATCCGCCTTCCAGCCGGCTGATTGGTAACCTGCAAGCGCACCCAACCGGAGATATTCTGCCCGAAGTTGAGCACGTAGAGGCCGGGTTGTGGCTGCGTGATGGCGACCGGAGCGAACACTTGATTGGTCTGCACCGGCTCTGCAGGGTGCGCCTGGATCGTGGGAAAAACTTCCGCCCCCGTGGTCACGTTGGTCCAGGCGGCGTTGCTGAACCCGGGGCTGTCCCAGCCCGGCAATTCAAGGCGAGCATCGTAAGTTTCCCCGGCCTGATTGTCCCCCTGGCGAATCGGGCCAAAGCCGGCCTGCCACGACGAATCGCTGGCGATCATCTGATTCGTCCCGGCGCTGTAGAATAAATGCAGTTGCGCACACAGCCGCGTCTTCGTGCCGTAATAGTCCTGCCCGTCAAAGGCGCAATTCCCGCGATACCAGCCGTCGCCCAATATGGCGCCCAGCGTGTTTGATCCGGTTTGCAACAAAGCGGTCACATCGTAGGCCCGGTAATAGATGCGCATGGCATAGTCAGTCCATCCCGGAAGAAAGTAATCGTTGCCCACTTTCGCGCCGTTCAGATGCGGCTCCACCAGACCCTGCCCGGTGACATACAGGACCGCGCGCGTCGGCAATTGGGACAGGGTGAAATCCTTCCTCACCATGGTCGCGGCGAGATAGGTCTCAACAAAACTATTCCACGGCGCCATGCCATAGGCCCCCAGCACCAGGGCATTGGTCCAACCCGTGGCGACAAAGCTGGTTTGATTCCAATTATTGAAGAGCTGGTTGGCGGCCAGCCAGCTTCCATCCGTTTGCAGGCTGTTCGTCGCGCCATTGCTGTAGGTCAAATCCAGCGCGCCGATCAGCCCCGCGGGATTCGGAGTGGTGCCATCGTTAACCACGGCAACGGCAAGCACGTTGGTGCCGGGGGTCAAAAATGCGGAAATATCCGCCTGCCCATAATGCTGCCAGAAGTTTTGGTTCTCCACGGACAGCGCAATCTGTCCGTTGACATACAAAGTGAACATGTTGTCACCCACCATGGTGGCGACCGCCTGGGTGACACTTACGCCCGTCGGCACGGTAAAGACTTTCCGAAACCACCGGGTAGCCAGCGGAGCACTCACCGCCGGGTCGCCTTCGGGATACCAAATCCAATTCGCGCTGTAAAAGCTCGAACCGGTATTCCAAGCCGGTCCGTCATCCCGCCCAATCCATTCCGCCGTCCATTCGCCCTGCGTCAGCAGGCCCATGGACCATGAGGCGGGGGCGCTCCACCCTGATGGTTGGCCGTTTTTATCCCACACCTGCACGTGCCAATAGCATGCCTGATGCGAGGCCAGCACCTTGCCCACATAGGCAATCTGCGAGGTCTGATTCGTCGCCACCTGACCGGTGTCCCATAAATCGCCCTGATTGTTCGTCAATACTTGCAACGAACTTGCCACCTGGATCTGATAGGCCGTCTGATATTGGCCGCGCTCGCCCGGTATTGTCGTCACCTCCTGCCAACTTAGCCGGGGGCTGGTCTCGCTGAGGCCAAGGGGATTTAGTTTTGATTCGCAACGCAAATTCGCCGGCTGGATGCCGGCAAATGCCGAGCACGCCCCCAGCAAAATCATCCACCCGCAACTCCGAAGACACCCTCCCACCTTGGCCAACTTCATAAGAATAAATAACGGCGCCCGCTATTGGCTTTCATTGAAGATCCGCCGATAGCGGCTTCATCTTGTATAAATCAACGTCGGTCAAGGTGCCCCAAGCCTCTTGGTAGGCAAAAAACCGGTTGTAGGTTAGATTGTCCGTATTCATCAAAAACATATTCTCAAACTTGACCCAGTTCGCCGAACCATCCACAAACAAGATGTTGCCTCCGGCCGGGTGAGACGTCAGCGAGCGACTGGGATGGGGAGCATGAACTGGTTCACCCGGCACATATCCGTCTCCACCCCAACCGAAGTCTGCTGCAGGAAAGCCGGGCATGGGGGTAACCACCCGGTCGTTGGCCTCCGCCGCCATGCACCAGCGCGGATTTGAATTCCCCAGCTTCACCGGACTGGGCGGATTGGCAAACGTGCCGGCAGGATTAACCCATTCGGTCACCCCGCCAAAATAAGCATAGCCAATGGCAATCGAAGTTGAAACGTTTGGGTCCTGGCGAGGCAAATAATTGCGCTCTGGGCATGCCCACATATTGTTGACCTCCAGCGTATTGGTCTTGATCACCATGCCATATCTTTGCAAGGTCGGGAATAGGGAAATATCCAAGCCAATCGGATTAAACGGCCCCCCTCCGAGCGGAGCGAACAACTTGTCTCCATAGTCTCCCGCATACATGGTGCAGGCGATGCCGACCTGACGGATATTGCTCAAACACTGCGCGCGCTTGGCCTTTTCCTTGGCCGAAGCCAGAGCCGGCAGCAACATTGCCGCCAGAATCGCGATGATGGCGATGACCACCAGCAGCTCGATCAAGGTGAACGCCTGGTCTCGCCGCCGGCTATTCATATGGTTTGTGGCGACCGACGTGACTGTTTTCATTTGCATCAGAACTTCGTAACTGACAGAGACAACCCGCTTTCCGGTCTGCCCCTGTTTGTTATCCGCATATACTACTGTTTGGTCGGCTAAAAAAGTTGCCGGAGTGCTGCTCCGGCAACTTCGCTTTTTCTCAAATCAAACCTGGCCATGCCGCACAAATAGCCAGGCACTGATGGGTTTGCCTTACGGCGTATGCACCGCCCGGAAATAACGCGCCGGAGCGGCTCCAATCGGAATGGAGTTGGAAAAGGCGCCCGAGCCATCCAGGGGGCCGGTGGTGTACGTCGTCCAACTGCTCGGATTTGCCAAATTCGTCGTCGTCAGCAAGGTATAACTTCCGTCTGCCGGACCACCGGTGCCCGTCACGATCAAATTTCCACCCGAAACCCTCGGTGATGTGAACTGGAACAATCCCGCCGTGGTCAGCCGCACGTCGTCAAATTCCGCCTGATAAGTTGACGCGCCGGCAACCGACAGTTCCACGATGAGATCCCCACTGACCGAAGGACCGGTGCTGAAGCTTACCGCATAGTCCTGCCAGGTATTCACTGCCTCGGGAATTCCACTGGTGCTGGCCAAAAGCATGCCGGTATTGCTGGTGCCGTTGATGAGCGAAATAATGCCCGGTGAGCCCAGCCCGCTTCCCGGTCCAAAGGCGGGATTGCGGCCGAGCGCGACCGTGAGCGTATAGGTGGTGTTGGGCAGTAATGCGCCCACATTCTGATAGATGCCGCCGGTGGGATCACTGGGACCCTCGTTGAGCGCGAAAAAGTAGGTCCCATCCGGTATGGCGGTGAAACTGCCGGAAGACACCGCGCACCAATTGTTATTGTTAAAGCTCGTCCACTCCACGGGGAGCGTTCCGCCGCCGGGACCGGCAGTGGTTCCGTTCTCAAAGCTGAAGTTGTTGACGGTGACAAGGTTCGGAGCACTGATCACGCCCGCAACGGAACTGGTCACCGAGCCGGCGGAATTGGTGACGATCACTTGGTAAGAGTTGGTGCCGGCCACCGCAGTGAACGAGTAGTTCGTGTTGTTCGCACCGCTGATCGGGCTCCCTCCACTATACCACTGATAGTGCAATGGGTTGCCATTGACGGTAACCGACAACGTCCATGGCGTTCCCGTGGTGACTTCCGACCGGAGCGGATTGATATCCGTCAACAACGTGGGCGGAACGACAGCCGGCGCCGTCGTCTTGGTCAGCCGCACATTGTCAAAAGTCGCCTGGTAGGTTGGGGCACCGGCGACCGCCAGCTCAACAATGAGATCCCCACTGACCGAAGGTCCGGTGATGAACGTTACGGAATAGTCCTGCCAAGTGCCGGCTGTCGCAGGAAGCCCGTTGGTGCGGGCCAGAACCAAGCCGCCATTATTGGTCCCGTTGATGAGTGAAATAATTCCCGGCGACCATGTCGACTGCCCGCTTACGGGAGCAGACGGGGAGTTTCCAATCGCCACCGTAAGTGTGTAGGTGGTGTTGGGCAGCAAAGCGCCCACATCCTGGTAGATGCCGCCGGTGGGGTCGTTAGGACCCTCGTTTAAGGCGAAGAAGTGGGTGCCATCCGGTATGGTGCTGAAAGTGCCGGTAGACACCGCGCACCAATTGTTGTTGCTAAAGCTGTTCCATAGCACGGGGAGTGTTCCGCCGCCGGGGCCGGGAACAGTCCCTTCCTCAAAGCTGAAGTTGTTGACGGTAACGATGTTCGTGGAACTAATCACTTCAGCGACGGAACTGGTGACGGAACCGAAAGAATTGGTGACGACAACTTGATAAGAAGTTGTGCCGGCCACCGCACTAAACGAGTAGCTGGCGTTGGTCGCGCCGCTGATCGGGCCGCTTTGATTGAACCACTGATATTCCAGTGGCGCGGCGCCAGAGCCTACCACCGACAAGGTTACCGGTCCGCCCGTGGTGACTTCCAGCAGGGGAGGAGTGAGGTCAGTGGCCAGCGTTGGCGGGATGGGGGGGGCAGGCGCGATGCCTTTTTCCAGCAGAATGGCGATATATTGGGCATTGCCATTTTCCAAAACAGTCAATGGCTGGGTCGTTGCCTGTGCGGTGAACGTCCCCATGATAAAGCCGCCAACCGCCGGTGTGCCATTAGGGAAGGCAAAGGTCTGGGCGGGGCTGACGGTTATGCCGTCCGTAACGTCAAAGTTGGGTCCGCTGGCGCCACTGGTACGGGTGTCATCAAGCAGCACCAACACGGTGTAGGTCTGCCCCACCGTCAGGTTGCTCAAGGTGCCCGTATTGGCCGCGGTGCCGCTGATGCCATTATTCAGAATGGTGTCAAAGTTAAAGTCGCCCGTGCTGGCGCCACCCTCAAAGCCACCGAAATCCAAAAGCCCGCCGCCGGCGACGCCCATGTTTCCAGAACCGGCATAGTCGTTGAAGGCGTAGCCGTTGTCGGTGGTCACCGGGCCCGACCCGCCGAAGTCCACCCCGTAAACCTCATTGGCGACGGATCCCGCAAGCGCCAGAACCGTGTCATCTACGAAGCTGCTGTTGTATGTTCCGGCCGCATACCAGGTGATGGTCGGAATGACCGTGAGGGGAGCAGGCGTGGTGTAAACTGTTGTACCGGCCTGATTGACGGCGCTCAATCGGTATGAGCCAGCAGCGGACATTTGCACATTATTGAGCGTGAGCGTCGAGGTCTCGACTCCGTTGGCGGTCACCGTGACCACTCCGGTGTTGATATTATTGGTCACGTTCGGGGATCCGCTGACGATCTGCTGCCATTGGAGCGTGACCGGCGGCGAATTGCTGAAGGCGGCGGTGAACACCGCATTGCTACCCACAGCCACCGTGGCGCTGGCGGGCAGGGTGTTGCTGATTAAAAACGGCGGCGGGAACGTAAGTTGCTGGACGCTCAGCCGCACATTGTCGAAATCTGCCTGAATGGTTCCCGCCGGGAGAGTTGTCAGCACGATGGTCAGGTCCCCGCTGACCGTGGGACCAGTTGTGAAGGTTGCCGTATAGTCCTGCCACGTATTCTGCGTGCTCGGAAGCCCGCCGCCCGTGGCCAACACCGTGCCGGTGTTGTCGGTGCCGTTCACCAGTGAAATAATTCCTGGTGAATTAATACGATCCGCCCGCGATCCGATCGCCACGGTCAACGTATAAATACTGTTGGTCGCCAATGGGCCCATATCCTGATAAATGCCACCCTGGGGGTTTCCAGTAAACATGTTCATATACAAGAATTGGTTGCCAGTGGCCGTGGCAGCCAGCGGATTGAAAACCGTATAATCAACGCCGCCGGCATCCTGAGAACCAATATCAGCCCAGTTACGCTCATTGAATGCAGTCCAACTGGTGGGGATACTCTGGACGGCATAGCCAGGCAACGTCGTGTCGTACTCGAAGCTTAAGTTCCGACCGGCCGGCGCGCGACCCGAGGGCGTCCCCGAGATTTTCAGGTTGCTGATGCCGCCGTATCGGTTTCCGGTATCGCGAAAACCGAGCCTGAGACCCGCGCTGTCCAACTGACTCAAGGCAATCGTGCCCAGCACGGTCGTGCCATTCATCATTACGACTTGCGAGCCGTTTCCGTTGAAGGCCGAGCCGGCTCCGGTCGAATCGCTGAAGATCAGCGTCCAATGATTGGAGGGGGCAAAACCAACCGTGTCGAAACCATTGGGGGTGATGCTGCCGTTGTTTTGAAACACCTGCACCCCGCCATTATTCCGCACCAGAAAGCCGAATTCACCGGCTTGCGGAACCACCGGGAAAAAGTCATTGGGATCCGGATGTGTCAAGCAACACGCCACCCACGTGGTGGGATCGGTGGAACCAGCGTTCACGCCGGCCACGTACAGGTCAAATTCAATCGTTAAAGGCCCCGTTGCCAAAGCATCGAGGGCCAGGTTGCTGAAAAAGCACCCATCGCCGGCCAGAAGCACGTAGTTGCCATTGGTGGCACCTCCCGGTTGACCGACGTCGGTTGTGGTATTCCCGACCTGATGGTTTACTTGCACCCCCGTATAGTAAGCGGGAGCCAACGGGCCAGTCTGGCGGCCTGCAAGCTGCTGATTAACATTTTGCGAGTTCGAGCTCACCATGAAATCATCCGTGAGCAGAACATCCGCGGATGCCGTTTGAATAATTACGGGCAGGGAAGCAGCAATGATTAGACGAGACAATGCCCTCCTCATGCCATATGGATTTTTCATAAGTAACGACTTAATTGTTGGGTTGTCTTTATGGACTTTAGTTTGTCTGGTGTGTTTTTTATACTAGACCGGGGCCGGGAATCTGCATATGCCCAAAAATGGTTAAAGCCCCATCACCGAAACAGGTGATGGCCGGTGATCCGGTCCCGCACCGCACCGCCCGCGATTCTGCCGCCAAAACGTATCGCTGCCGCTCTGCCAGCCTGATTCTCGTCACCCACGGCGGTTGGCATTTTGGACAACAACTGAACCGGCAATGGCCTTATTTTACGGGGATGTCTGCGTTGAGACGTGGCGGGCGCGGGCTTGCTGGCGGACAGGGCTGCGCCAGCCCGGTCCGCTCCGGGGATTTTGACTGGGAGTTACTCCCAATAACTTGCGAAATCGGCCCGAAAAGCAATGCCGCCGCCGTTCATTGCTGGCCAAAGACGGCCTTGACGGCTTCAAGATAACCGCAGCCGTATTGCCGCGCCGGTTCCAGACAACTGCCCTCGGGCCACTCGTTCCAGGCATTGATGGTCATGATTTTCGGCTGCGTCGGCGCGGCCAGGAGCCGCTGCTTGATGATTTCCAGGGATTGTTTGAACGCGGCGGGCGTGTTGCCCGTGATTACCGGATTCACCACCGGCGCGGCGGGCCTTCTCCAATCGGCGTTGGCCGCCGCGCGCGGACTGTTGTCCCAATTGATCGTGGCGTTCGGGAAATAGGGGATGGGATAGTCCGTCTGCGCGCACGCCCAGAACGACAGATATTTCCGCCGGCCCCAGACGTAATCGGACACCGGGAAGGTATCGTTATTAAGGGCGCCATGATGCACCCAAGTGTAGCTGGTAAGGCTGTCGAGGGCGAGATCGTGGCAGAGTTTGGGCCAGCCGGGCGGCGTTTTGCCCCCGGGCAGATTGGGCTCGCCCCAGACAATCGCATTGACATGCAAGCCCGGAAATCCGGCGGCGCGAACCCTGGCCCGAAATTTGTCGAGCGCCGCGCGGGCGTTTTCAATCGAGCCGAAGCTGTCAAGAAACTGGCTCATTTCGTAGATGGAGAAATATGGTTTGCCATCCACCAGCCAGTAGCTCGGATGCTTGAAGTAGCGGGCGATGACCAGGTCGCAAATTTTGTCCCAGGTCGCGGGCGTGACCTTGCCCGGATACAGCAGCTTGAGATTGTTGTCGGCGGGATTGTAGCCCTGGATATCATACCA
>Ga0181520_10002269_pt1 | contig 36219 bp, 35 predicted proteins | sample PEATcosm2014_Bin_29_FD_132451 | JGI IMG/M metagenome (GOLD analysis project Ga0181520, IMG submission 132451) | Peatland microbial communities from MTU Mesocosm Facility, Houghton, MI, USA - PEATcosm2014_Bin02_30_metaG | ecosystem: Environmental > Terrestrial > Soil > Wetlands > Peat | place...
ATGTTCCGGCGACGCCCGGTTGCGGGGATTTGCCCTGGCTTAATTCAGTAACTACGGCGCTTCAGTAGGGCCTATACTCGAAGCGGGGGCTGGTCGTCCGGGGTCTCTCCTTGAGACCCGGGCAACTGCCCCGGTGTCCGTTCCCCAAAGCAACCAAGAAAACCGGTGGCAGCGCTTTCGCACATCGTGCGCGCTGCAAACCGGTTTTTCTTTTTCCTCGGTAGAGAAGCCAATCATGAACCCGTATTGTCCTGGACCCATTTCCAGGATTCATGCAAAGAAAGCTTCATTTGGGAGTCCGCCTTCTGATAGTCCGCCTTCAACACATTCCAGTCGGCCTCCTTGGCACTCTTGAGCGTTTCCAATTTCTGGTCCAACGTCACCCGTTGTTTGCGGAGCTCATCAATTTTGGGTTGCGCCGCCGCCTTTACTGCTGCGCTCGCGGTCGTCACTTTTTCGGAAAGTTCATTGATTCTCTGGTCCAGTTCCGTCAAATCCGCCTTGGCGTCGGCGATGAACACCTCCCTTTTGTCGTACGTATTTATATCGAGGCCGACTGCATCACCGTCCTGGGCGACCATAAAGCCGGCACGCTGGCTGACATTGGTCCAGGCGACCACGTGGTGGTGATTTACGAGACTCCCGGCGGCAACCCGATGGCCTGGCAAATCACCAAGACAAATCCCGTTTCACTGGCGCGCTGACGGGGGAGTGAACTCGGGAACCAGCCTTGCAGGTTGTAAAAATTCACTGTTGGCCGCGAACGCTGTAGAAAGACTTGAGAGCAGCGCGGTTCATGTGGGGAATTTGGTGATAACGGCAGGGACCGGAGCATTTGTCCCCATCCCGGTGATGGTGCCCATCACGGGGTGGTCGTCTTGCTGCCAATGGTCACCTTGCTGATGATGGTTGGGGTAGTCGCGCTTGTCGTCGTGCTCGTCATCATGCTGGTAACGACGGCTCTGCTCCTAATGCTCATATTCCCCGAGCGATTTCAGGAGGCAAGAAGCAAGCAGTTTCCCCTGATTTTCAGGGGGTTGGGCTGCCGGATAAAGATTGAATAAAGATACGAGCATGGATTTTGCGGATAATTTTGGGTTTGGTATCTTTATTTTTTGAGCCGCCATTCGGGCTTTTTTTTCGGGCCGTGGTTGAAGATGGTGTCATCTTTGCGGGACATTGCGGCCAGAATGTTTTTGATCTTGGTGGCCTGCTGCGCCTCGCTCAGCACATCCGAAAGCTTGCCCTTGAGCAGCCGGTCAAAGTCCGCCCGGCTTGCCGAACCGTATTCGGCCAGGTAATCCAAGATCATCTTCTTATAGTGGGCATCGTCGAAAGCGCGGGTGCGGATGTATTGCGCTTTGTCGCCGGTGAGCGCCGCAATTTTCGAGGCCACGAACACATTGGGCGCACGACCCTCAACCAGCTTCAGGCTGCGCAAGAGTTTAAGCTCATTCGGGAGAAGCGGCTTGTGCTTCTGGACCCGGTCGAGCGCGACTACCGTACCCAGATCAAGGTCCGCTTTCTCGATCAGGACCCGGCTGTAATTTTCGTCAATCAAGCGGCCCATGATTTCCATTCGCACGGTGTCAGGCTGGGAAAAGTCGTATTCCGGCAGGGGGAAAAAACGATTGCGCTGGGCGATGAACATGCGTTTGATGCCCATGCCCATCGCGTCAATCATGTCCAGGCTCACCATCGCGTCGGCCAGCAGGCGGTTGCGGTAGTGGCGGGGAATGCGGTCGCGGAAAAGGTAATCTTCCAGCGCCCCTTCAAAGAAGCTCCCGGCATTCTCAAAGATCAACCGGTCGGTCTTTTCCACGACGACGATGCGCGACTGGCGGTGGTAATCCTGATGGGCGATGCAATTGTTGAGAGCTTCCAAAACCACCTTGGCGTCGTATTTCTCCAGTTCGATGGGGACCAGTTGATGGAACGGCTGAAGCCGGAATTTCACGTTGCGAATGCGGGCGAACACCGCGTTGACATTGAGCAGGAAGGGCGGATCAAAGTGCTCGTAAGCCTGCTCCTCGGTGGTGTCCAGCTTCCAGGTGATTTAGGCCACCGCTGGAGACAGGCGCATCGTGGATTCAGGTTTGCCCAACAAAACGAGGGCGGCCCGAGTGATTTTACCCTGCTCGGCAAGTTTGATCTTTTCCAAGAACGTGGCGTCGTCCCAAGTCGGGATGTCTGCGGCAAAAGGACGATGGCTGTTCTTCTGGCGGAATTTATCGCGGGCGAGTTTCAGGGCGGCCGGGTCAAGGTCGGCAATCGTGGCTGCCGGGCAAGGTTGCGCGGACCAGTCCTGATGACCGGCCTGACTGCGAATCTGCTCAATTTTCTGGATATTCAACGCCCCAAGCGCATGGGCGTCCCGGCCATAAAAGTGCCCCTTCCACGCGACAGGGATGCCTTGGGGCGCAGGCGGAATCTCGAACATTACTACGCGGCCCTCTGGCAGTTGAAGTTCATGGATTTCCTTGAAAGTGATTTGGCCCGTCGTGTGCCGGCCTATTTCCCCTTGAAAAAGAGAATGGTGGTAGGTGATGGATTCGAACCATCGAAGGCAAAGCCAGCAGATTTACAGTCTGCCCCCGTTGGCCACTTGGGTAACCTACCAACCGATGCAAGGGGGGCATATTAAGCCATGCCCCGCCCGGTTTGTCAACGAAACCGTTGCGCCGCCCACCGAAAAATTTGCATGCCGCCCCCGGGACGGTTAATTTGCCCCCATGGCCGGACTTGTGGAAGAAATTCGCCGCCATCCGCTGCTGCTGTTGCTGCGGACCAACGCCGTGCATAGCTGGCGGCGCCTGCTGTCCATCCGCCGCCAATCCCGCCTGCTCACCGGCATCATCACTTTCTTCGTCATCGGCTACCTCGTCCTGGCGTTCGAACTGTTTTACCACGGCCTGAAGTTCATCGCCAAGTTCCCCGGCTTGGGCGCCGTGCTCACCGAACGCCTGCTGTTCACCCTGTTCGCCTTCCTGTTCGCCCTGCTGCTCCTGAGCAATCTGGTCATTGCCTACACCAACCTCTTCCGCAACCGCGAAACGGCTTTCCTGCTCACCCTGCCCGTGTCCGCCCAAACCATCTTCAACTGGAAATTCATCGAAACCACCATCCTGGCCTCCTGGGCCTTTTTGTTCCTCATCGCCCCGCTGCTGGTGGCCTTCGGCCTGGTGCGCGACGTCCCGTGGCATTTTTATCCGCTTACCGTCCTGCTCATCGGCCTGTTCATCATCCTGCCGGGCGTGCTCGGCTCGGCCCTGGCCATCGGCATCGGCCGGCATCTGGACCGGAAAAGCTTCCAGATGGTCCTGCTGCTGGCCGCCATCCTGCTCCTGGCCTTTGTCGCGTTCTGGTGGAAGGCCAATCCGGTGGATGACGACCTCCTGGATAAGCGCACGCTCGAGGCGCTGGACCGTCTCCTGGCCAAAACCCGCTTCACCATGTTTCCCTTTCTGCCCAGTTACTGGCTCTCGTCGGCGGTGCTCCAATGGGCCGAAGGGGTCCTTGGCGGCGCGGCCTTTTTCGCCGGCGTGCTCCTGAGCCACACGCTGTTTTTCGGCAGCATCGCCTTCACCCGCTTCGGCAATATTTTCTATGACACCGCCTCCGCCGTGCAAAGCCGCGGCAGCAGCGGCTTCACCCTGGATTTCACCCGCGCCGCCAATTCCCGCGTGCCTGGCCCCCTCGAATGGTGCTTCTCCAAAATTCCCTGCCTGACGCCGGAAATCCGGGCGCTGGCCGTCAAAGACTTGCGCATGTTCTGGCGCGACACCACCCAGTGGGGCCAGTCCGTGGTCTTTTTCGGCCTGCTGGGCGCCTATATCATCAACCTCCGGAATTTCACGCACCAGCTCGCCAGCCCGTTTTGGATTCACGCCGTCGCGTTCCTGAATCTGGGCGCCTGCGCCTTCAACCTGGCTTCCGTGACCACCCGTTTCGTCTTCCCGCAATTCTCGCTGGAAGGCCGGCGCCTCTGGATCATCGGGCTCGCCCCCATCGGCCTGCCCCGCGTGGTCCAGACCAAGTATTGGCTCGCCAGCACCGCCTCCCTCCTGGTCACCCTCGGCCTGGTCACCCTCTCCTGCTACCTCCTCCGCATGCCTTGGGACGAAGTCGTCTTCTTTGGCGCCGTCACCACGGTCATGACCTTCACCCTCAACGGCCTGGCCATCGGCTTGGGCGTCCTGTTCCCCAACCTGCTGGAAACCAACCCCAACAAGATCGTCAGCGGTTTCGGCGGCACGCTCTGTTTTGTGTTGAGTTCCGTGTACATCATCGCCGCCCTGGCGGTCCTGGTGGTGGGCGGCGGCGGCTTTCACACCCAAATCGGCCTGGTCGCCGCCTGCATCGGCGCGTTTGTGCTCATGTCACTGGCCGTGGGCTGGCTGCCCATGAAGCTGGCGATGATCCAGTTGAAGAATTTCGAGGGCTAGTGCCTTGCCCGGTTTGATGGAAATGCGCTGACGCGGTCCGCCGCTACCGCATCCGTTCCAAGGCCGCAAACAGCGCCGTCCGGCCCGCAAAATGTTTCCGGGCCTGCGCCGTCACCAGGCCAAAACCCTTGCCGTAGGCCGGCCCGTTGGCCACGCAGGCGTCCGTGGCGCAACCGGCCAGCTGCTCCGCCGCCGCGCGCAGCGCCGCCGCCCGGTTCCCGTCCGCTTCAAATTTCCAGCCCACAATCCGCGCCCGCGGATACCAGCCCCGCAGCTCGGCGATGAGCTTCGGCGTGGGCACCAGTTCCACCAGCAGGGGGCCGCTGCGCGTGGAAATCTTCCGGGCCGGCGCCATCCGCCGCAGCCGCCCATCCGGGCCGCGCCGGAACAGCCGCCCAAACCGGAAATCGCTCACCGCCGCCGCGTGAAAAACAGCGTCCACCTTGGAGCCGGCCAGCGCCTGCAACCGCGCGCGCAAATCGCCGGTCGAGGAAAAGGTCCGCACCGTCCGCGCCCGGCGCGCCCCCGGCCAGGTGGCCGATTCGCCGATCAGCAGCGTCACCCGGTGCCCGCGCGCGGCCAGATAATTCGCCAGCTCCGTGCCCAGCCGCCCCGTGGAAAAGTTGGTGAGCCGGCGCACCTCGTCCAGCGCCTCAAACGTCGGGCCGGCCGTGACAATGCAGTTCATGCGCCGGATTTAACCGCAAGCGGCGCCCCCGAGGCAAAGAATTTCGGTTGCGCCGGCGGAGGGATGTGCGAGTTTTTCCCGTCAATTTAAACCACGGAGTCCAAACCATGAGCCAAGAAAATCAAACCGCGAGCAAAGAGAATCACTGCCCCACCACCGGCGAATTCAGTTGGAATGAGCTGGTCTCCACCGACGTCCCCGCCGCCCGGAAATTTTACAGCAGCCTCTTTGGCTGGCAGGCCGCGCCCTTTGGCGGGGGCGCCGACTACACGCTGTTCAAGCAGGGCGACAGCCTGGTCGGCGGTCTGGTGCAATGCCCCAAGCCGGGCGTGCCCGCGCATTGGCTCCCCTATGTGACCGTGGACGATGTGGATGCCGCCGCCGTCCGCGCCAAATCCCTGGGCGCCCACGTGGTGGCCGAACCCTTCGACGTGCCGACCGTGGGCCGGATCGCCGTGCTGATTGACCCGCAGGGCGCGGCCATCGGCCTGTTCAAGCCTGCCATGTGAGGCCGCCGGTCAGAGTGTTGGCAGATTAGGGGAATGCTCTAGCCTGGATATTTCTCAGCTTTGATGGGCGCGGGCAAACCGGCGTAGCGCAGGTTTCCCAACCTGCTGTATCGCCGATTTCCAAATCGGCAGGGTATCGCAATTGCGTGGGGTCCGCGGGTTTGGAAACCCGCGCTACAGCAGACTTGGAAGTCTGCGCCACCGAATTGCCTGTGAAAGATCCGGGTCAGCCCAGGCGCGGAGTGACGTCAATCGGGGGCAGGTCCGGGAGGGGTTTGGCCGCGTTGCCGCCGCCCAGCTCCGTCAGGCGGTCGCCCGCGGGCCGCACCCGGCTTTGGAAACTGGCCGACGCGTCGTTAAAGGCCAGCGTGGCCCGCTCCAGGCCGGCGCGGACTTTTTCAAAGTGCTCCGTGAACTTCACCACGCGCGCATAGAATTCCTGCGCCGCCGCCGCGATCTTCTGCGCATTCTCCGTCTGCGCGTGCTGCAGCCAGCTCACCGACACCGACCGCAACAGCGCGATGAGCGACGCCGGCGTGGCCAGCAAAATCCGCCGCTCCGCCGCCCACACGATCAGGTCGCGGTCGCCCTCCAGCGCCGCGCTGAACAGCGATTCCGCCGGCAAAAACAGCACCACGTAATCCAGCGCGTTCGCAAACTCTTGCGGATAATTCCGGTCCGCCAGCGCCTTGATCGTGCTCCGCAGCTTCGCCGCGTGCGCCGCCAGCGAATCCGCCCGCCGGACCGGATCCGCCGCCTCCATGGCGTTGAGAAAATCAAAATCCGGAACCTTCGCGTCCACAATGATCACCCGCTCGCCGGGCAGGCGCACCACCAGGTCCGGCCGGTTGTCTCCCACCGTGGTCTGCTCCGTGAAATCGCAGTGCGCGCTCATGCCCGCCGCCTCCACCACCCGCCGCAGCGTCTCCTCCCCCCAGCGCCCGCGCGCCGGGGGCGACTTCAACACCATCCGGAATTGCTGCGTCTCGCTGGCCAGCGAGGCGCTTTGCTGCGAGAGCAACTCCAGTTGCTTCTTCACCTCGCCCAGCGTGGAGGACTGCGAGGCCGAGCTTTGTTGGAGATTGCGCTGATAGGTGTCGAGCTGCTGCTTGAGCGGCTCCACGAGCCCCTTGATGGACTCCTGCCGCTTGTCCAGATCGCCCTTGGCCGTCTCCTGGAATTTGCCAAACGATTGTTCGGCCAGCCGCAAAAATTCCGGCGCGCTTTGTTTCAGCGCCTCCGCGCTCAGCGCGGTGAACGCCTCCCGCAAATCGGCCAGGGACTTGTCCTGCGCGGCCCGCGCCTCCCGGAGGTTCTTTTCGTGCAGCTCCCGTTGGTCGGCCAGCATCTTTTCCGCCGCCCGCTGGTTCGCCTCCGCCGTGGCCAGCGCCGTCTTGTTCTGCGTGAGCGATTCCGCGGTCTGCCGTAATTCCGCCTCCCGCTGGCCCAGTTGCAGCCGCAGCTCGGCTTCCAGCCGCCCGTCCGGCGCCGGCCGCCGGCCGCCCAGCAGCCAGCCGAGCAGCAGCCCCAGGCCGCCGCCGAGCACAAACGCCATCGCAATTTGAATTCCCACCGGCATAGTCACAAATTCCGGCCCGCCGCCGGCTCAAAAATGCGCCACCACCTCGATCTCCACCCCCGCCCCCTTGGGCAGGCCCGCCACCTGCACCGTGGAACGCGCCGGAAAGTCCCCCGTGAAATACTTCGCATACACATCGTTCATGGGCACAAAGTCGGCCAGGTTCGCCAGGAACACCGTCGTCTTCACCACATTCGCAAAGGTCAGCCCCTGGTCCTCCAAAATCGCCTTCACGTTGAGCAGCGCCCGCTCCGTCTGCGCCTGGATGCCCCCCTGCACCAGGTTGCCGTCCCGCGGATCAATGGGAATTTGCCCCGAGCAAAACAGCAGGTTCCCCACCCGCACCGCATGGTTGTACGGACCCACCGCCGCCGGTGATTTTGCCGGTTTGATGATCGTCTTGGTTAGCATAGTATCCGCGAGAGTAGTCGCACCGCCGCAACGGCGTCAAGCCGCCCCGCCGCGCGGCTGCCCCAGGGGTGCCGGACAACTGTCGCTGTGAACGTGAGTTCACGGCAGACGCGGCACACGACGGTTCGGCTAAACGCCGTTTATCAGGCAGAATTCCGCTTGCTTCACACACCGCTCAGGACGATGGTCTGACGGCGGCCCGCCGGAGGCGGCGGGTGAATCATGTGCCCAAGTCATCTTAAGGTGTCAGCTTATGGTGTCTAAAGTTTGTGAAAAATACGCCGATGTCTTGTTGGCGGGTCAGCCGCACATCCGGTTGACCACCTAATCAGCTATGCCAGCTATGCCAGAACCCAATCTTCCGGCCGCAAACCGCATTCTGGTCGTGGATGACAATCCCACAATCCACGCGGATTTCCGCAAAATCCTCGCCCCCACCGGCCCCAGCGACGCCCAGGTGGCGCAGGCTGAATCCCAGTTGTTCGGCCAGACCGCCCCACCGCCCGTGGCCCTGCCAACCTACCAACTGGACTTCGCCTCCCAGGGACAGGACGGATTGAGCCTGGTCGAAGCCGCCGTCCGGGAGGGGCGCCCCTACGCCCTCGCTTTCGTGGACGTGCGGATGCCCCCCGGCTGGGACGGCATCGAAACCGTCGCCCACCTTTGGCAGCAGGACCCCGAATTGCCCATTGTCATTTGCACCGCCTATTCCGATTATTCCTGGTCCGAAATGACCGCGCGGCTCGCCCATCCCGACAATCTCGTCGTGCTCCGCAAGCCGTTTGAAGCGGTGGAAGTGCTCCAGCTCGCCCATTCGCTCACCCGCAAATGGCTCCTCGCCCGCCAGGTCCGCGCCCACATCGAAAAGCTCGACGCCCTGGTCCGGGCCCGCACCGAAAGCTTGCAGGAGACCAACGCCGCCTTGCAACGGTCCGAGGAGCGCTTCGCCAAGGCGTTCCGCTCCAACCCCGTGCCCATGCTGCTGGCCGACGTGACCGAAGGCCGGCCCGTGGACGTCAACGACAGCTTCCTGGAACTCACCGGCTTCAAACGCGACGAGGTGCTCGCCCGGCTCCCCGGCACCCTCGGGCTGTTTGCCCAGCCCGAAGTCGAGCGCGAAATCCGCGGCTCCGTGGCGGCCCGCCAGCCCGTGCGCAATCGCCAGACCGAACTCCGCACCCGCGCCGGCAAGACCTTCATCGCCCTCATTTCCGCCGAGCCGCTCGAATTGCAAAACCAGCCCCACGTGCTGCTCTCCCTGCAGGACGTCACCGAGCGCATCAGCATCGAAAACCAGTTGCGCCAAGCCCAAAAAATGGAAGCCGTCGGCCAGATCGCCGCCGGCATCGCCCACGATTTCAACAACATCCTTGGCGTCATCCAGGGCCACGCCGAATTGCAGTTGAACCTCGGGCACACCGACGAGTCCCTGCGGGAATCCCTCCACGAAATCGGCGCCGCCGCCACCCGCGCCGCCGCGCTCACCCGCCAGTTGCTCGCCTTCAGCCGCCGCCAGATACTCCGGCCCCGGCCCCTCGACCTCGCCGAGTTGCTCCGCAACCTCGAAAAAATGCTCCAGCGGATCGTCGGCGAACACATCCGCCTGGAGTTGCACTGCGCCGAAAATCTCCCGCCCGTTCTGGCCGACCAGGTCAATCTCGAACAGGTCGTCATCAACCTCGCCGTCAACGCCCGCGACGCCATGCCCCGCGGCGGCCCCCTCACCATCGCCACCGAACTGGTCGTCGTGGACGCGGCGCACCAGGCACGCCATCCCGACGCCCTCCTGGGCACCTTCGTCAAGCTGAGCGTCACCGACCAGGGCGTCGGCATGGAACCGTCGGTCCAGCGGAAGATTTTTGACCCCTTCTTCACCACCAAGGCCGTGGGGCAGGGCACCGGCATGGGTCTGGCCACCGCCTACGGCGTCGTCAAACAACATCAGGGCTGGATTGAAGTCGAATCCCATCCCGGCGTCGGCTCGGTGTTCAACATCTTCCTCCCGCCGACCCACGCCCAAGCCCAAAAAACCTTTGAGGGCGGCACCGACCTCATCCGCGCCAGCATCACCCAACCCCGCACCATTTTCATCGTCGAGGACGAAGCCTCCCTGCGCGGCATGGCGGAGAAAATCCTGAAGCGCCTCGGCTACACCATCATCACCGCCCAGGACGGCCCCGAAGCCTTGAGCCTCTGGCCCAAAATCCGCGGCCAGGTGGATCTGCTCTTCACCGACATGATGATGCCCGGCGGCATTACCGGACGCGAACTTGCCGAGCGCCTGGTGGGCGACCGGCCCGGCCTGCCCGTCATTTATTCCACCGGCTACAGCGTGGACCTGGCCAATCCGGAAATGGCCCTGGTGGAAGGCGTGAATTTGCTGGCGAAGCCCTACGACGCCACGGCGTTGGTCCGCGCCATCCGCCAAGCCCTCGATAAAAAACAGGCTCCCGCCTGACGGCGCCTCACCGCAGCCCGCCGAACAGCGTCGCCTGGTAATCCGTCACCACCAGCCGTTTTCCCTTCGGCTCGATGCAATGGCCCTCCGCCCGCAGCCGTCGCGCGTTTTCCTGCACGCCGCCGGGATATTTCGGGTTGATTTCCCCGCCCGCCTTCAACGTGCGCCAGAACGGCGTGATGCGCTTCCGGCCCGCGGCCGCCGCCTCGGCCGCCGCGTGGGCCGCGATCCACGAGAAAATCCCCGTCGTGATCGGACACGCAAAATCCGTCCGGTGCTTGCGCGCCAGCGCCGCCCGCAATTCATTGATGGTCACCACCCGGCCGCGCGGCACCTGGCCCATCAGCGCCGCCACCTCCCGCGGTGCCGGAATCACAAACCGTCCTTCGCCCCAGCGTTTGCTCAGCTTGCCGGTGGCCTCGCAGATCCTCGGCAGGTCCTTGTCGTCCGCCAGTTTTTCACGCCATGACTTTTTCATACGCGATAAGATGTTTAATTCCCGAGTTAACCGATTAGAAGCCTTTTCCCCCGCCCGTGGCAAACCCTTTTTGCGGGCTGCCCCGGGTTTACGCGGCCAGCGCCGGCCGCCCCAAAGGGAATTCCTCCAGCACCCGGAGTCCTTTGGCGGACGCATACCAATCGCTCCAAACCAGTTGCAGCGTGTCCACCGGCATGGCGCCAAATTCCCGGTCCCGGTTCGCCTCCAGCCGCGCCAGCAGACGACGCCCATCCGCCCCCGCCCGGCTGAACCGCATCACGGTGATGTGCGCCGCCGCGTTCCGGTAGCGCCGGTCCAAACGGCCGCCCAAGCCCCGTTCCGCAAACGCCCGCCGGAGCCCGGCGCGGATCTGCTCCAAGCCGCCATCCCGCGGAAATCCCTGCACCATCACCGCGTTTGGCGCCGCCGTGACCCCGCAAAACTCCACGCCAAATGCCGGCTGCCCGCGCAAGGCCTCCCGCAAAATTTCCCGGAACACCCGCAGCTCCCGCATGTCCCGGCGCCACCGCTCCGTCCCGGAAATCGGCGTCAGCACCGTGACATGAAACTCCGCCGGCGCGTAAAAATGTTGTCCAGGGAATTCCTCCGCCAAGGGGTCCAAAAAATCCTTGATCCGCGCCTGCACCGCCGGTGGCGGACGGAAAATGAGGCTCACGCCGCGCCGTTGGTCCCGCGCCCGGTCCGCCAAATGGGCATCCACCTGCGGCCCGGCGCCCGCAAACGCCTCCTCCGCCTCCGCCCAAAGCTGGTCATAAATCCCCATCGGCGCCCTTCAGCGCCGTTTCATCAGCGCTTCGATTTCTCCCGCCTCAATCGGCACATCCGCCATCAAGTCCACCGGCCCGGCTTCCGTCACCGCCACGGTATCCTCCAGCCGTATGCCAAAGCCCTCCTCGCGGATGTAAATCGCCGGCTCGACGCTCAACACCCAGCCCGGCGCCAGCCGGTAATGATTGTACGTCACGTCATGCACATCCAGGCCGATCGGATGCGACACGCCGTGCATGAAATACCTCCGCACCGCCGGGTCGTCCGGCTTCTGCTTTTTGATCTCCGCCATTTTCAACAGCCCCAGGTCCACGCACTCCTTGGCTGTGCGCTCCTCGCATTCCAGCCGCAGATCCTTCGTGGTCTTGCCCGGCACGCACGCCTCCACCTGCGCGCGAAACACCCGCAGCACCGCCTCATAAACCTGCCGCTGCCGCCGCGTAAAGCGCCCGCTCACCGGAATCGTGCGCGACAGGTCGCTCATGTAATTCCCCAGCCCGGCCGCCACGTCCAGCAGCAGCAATTCCCCCGCCCGGCAGGGCCGGTCGTTCTGGCTGTAGTGCAAAATGTTGTTGTTCGCCCCGCCCGCTATGATCGGCGGATACGCAAACTGCCCCTTGTGCCGGATGAACTCGTGCGCAAACTCCGCCTCGACCTCCGTCTCGTTCACCCCCGGCTTCAAGAATTTGCAGACCCGCCGGAAACCCCGCCCCGTCAGATCGCACGCCGCTTGGATGGCGGCAATTTCGGCCGGGGATTTGATCGCCCGCAGCTCATGCATCAGCGGGGCCAGGCGCTGGTAATGATGCAGCGGGAATTTCGCCTGGCACTCGCGCACAAACCGGGCATCCCGCGTCTCCACCGTCGCGTCGGCGCGCTGGTGTTCGTTCGCGTTCAGATACACGTGCTCCATCTCGCAAATCACCTGCCGGAAAATCCCCGGAAAATCCGCCAGCCACTTCACATTCGGGATGCCGGAAATGGCCGTGGCCTGCTCCTTGGTGAGCTTGTACCCCTCCCAGATCGCCAGTTGCTCGTTGGGCTGCCGCACAAACAGCACCTCCCGGTGGTTCGGATCAAACGCCGTCGGCGCCAGCAGTAGAATCGTTTCCTCCTGGTGCACCCCCGTCAGGTAAAACAGGTCCGCGTTCTGGAGGTGGCCCATCGTCCCGTCGGCGTTGGTCGGCATCACGTCGTTTGCGTTCAACACGGCCACCGAGCGCGGGGGCAGTATTTTCACCAGGCGCTCGCGGTTCAGCTTGAACAGCGCGGCGGGCAGCGGGACAGCTTTCATGCGTCCCGAGTGTAATCCCTCCCCGCCAGAATTTAAGCGAATTCATCCGGCGTTCCGGGATTGCTTTGCCCCCGCCCGCGGAATACTTTTGCCCCATGGCCACCGCCGTCCGCCCACCGTTCACCGCCGCCGCGCAAGACTAAGCTTTCCCATGCCCACCCCCGCCCCTTTCCCGCGCCGCCAGCGCACCTGCCGCGCCTGCGGCAAAAAATTTGATTACCCCGTCAAGGGCAGCCCCGCCACCCGTCACCATTGCGAAGATTGTGTGGTTGTGCCCCCCGACACGCGGAAAGTCCTGGAACGCCTCAACGGCCGCCTCGCCCAGCTCGAACGGCAGCTCGAAAGTCTCTCCCGCCGCGCGCCCACCGTCCCGCCGCCCGCGCCCGGCGCGTGATGGCGGCCTCCGCCCGGCGCCCGCCGGATCACTTTTTGGCGCCCCAGAACGATTTGTGCTCGCTCGCCCGCTGCTTCACCTTGATCTGGCCCAGGATGGCGTGCCACCCGATGTAAACTTTGTGCCAGTCGGTCTCCAGGTTGCGCAGCGCGCCGTCCCCCTGCTCGGACAAATACCGCAGTGACGGCGCATTCTCCACCAGCGTGTGCACTTCCTCGCGTGTCGGCGCCGGCACCTCCACCGAGGCCAGGATCAGTTCCAGCTCCTGCACGATGATGCTTTTGATCTCCAGGAAATTGTTCTCATCCGCCGCGCTGAATTTCTTCGTGCGCGCCATGCCGATGAAATAGTTAAACTGTTTCCAGCATTCGATGTGCGTTTCGATCTGCGTGATCAACTGGTTGATTTCCTTGGCAGTCATGGATGGGCCGTTTTTTGGGTGGTGAAAGTTGCTGATTGGGGGAACAAAAAGATGATCGCGCCGCCCCGCAGTTCGCGGGCCGTGATGCGCAGGCTCACAAAATGGAGGCTCACTTCCGCCAGCGGCGACTGCGCCGCCCGGGCTTCCCGGAATAATTCCAGCACGTCGCGCCCCACCGATTCCAGGAGTGCCACCGGAATCACCGACGACACCGTCGAGGTCACGACTTGTCCCTGCCGGTCCACCGTCACCGTCCCCGCCGGCAATTGCTGGACGGTGGCGGGCGTGCCAAATAAACGTTTTAAGATTCCCATGATGCAACCAGTTTGCGGCTCTTTTCGGGCAGGTTTTCCAGCGCGTCCGCCGGCCAGCCCACCAGGAAGGCCCGGTCTTCGCGCACCAACATCAGGATTTGGCGGTCCGCCGCCTGGCCCGCGATGTGCGAGAGCGGCCCGGCTTCCAGGCGTTCGCCCAGCCGCCGCGCCACTTCCGCCGCCCGGCGCGCCCAGTCCGCCAGCGGCCCCACACTCTGCGTCCCCATGGCCTCCGGCTCGCCCCCGGCCAGCGGCACCACCACCACAAAATCCGCCCCTTCGCGCGTCAACTGCGCCAGCTTCCACATGGTCTGCCGATGCAGGTTGCTCTCCACCGAATCCGGTTCCGCGCTCGGATGCGCCGTCTCATCCAGGGTCTGCGCCGTCTCCAGCAGCAGCGTGTTCACCGGCTTCTGGATCGTTCGCTCCCGCTCCGGCTCGGCCGGCAAATTTTCAAAGGTCCCCGTCTTCCACGCCAGCAGCCGGCCAAACGCCGCCTCGCCCCGCGCCCCCTCGCATTCCGCATCAATCAGCTCCCCTTCCTGGATCCACAGTTTGGCCACCAGCGGCCCGCGCGTGATCCGCAACACCGTGCTCGTCCGCGCCAGGCATTCCATTTGCACGATGTCCATCAAGCTCTTGCTTTGCACCCCCCGGAACCCCGTGTCCCCCCCCTCCCGGTCCAACTGCCCCAGCAACGATTCCAGGCACTCGTTGAACATCTGGATGTTCCGCTGCAACTCCGTCTTCAACCAGAACAAATCCACCCCCAGCGCATACGCCCGCGACCGGTATTCCTCGTCCTCCATCCCGCTCAACACCACCGTCCGCGTCGCCGGAAACCGCCGGCGCACAATCGCCAGCATCTGCAGCCCGTCAATCCGCGGCATCTTCAAATCCGAGACCAGCAGCCGGATCTTCTCCGTCTCCAGCAGCGCCAGCGCCCGCTTCGCGTCCCGTGCCGTCAACACCTCCGGATGGCTCGGCAACGCCGAAAACTGTTCCCGGCAAAGTGCCAGCCAGTCAGCATCGTCGTCCAATACTAAAATCTTGTGCCGTGTTTCCATGCAGCTAACGGGTTCTTTCTTAACGGCTAACCGTCTTTCTCCACCAATTCAAGCCGTAAAGCATCCTTTCTGACCAGCATGATTCGTTCCAGCCCTAATGCCCTCTTTTCACCGTAAATGGGACATATTCCTTCTCCGCCAGTCCAAGCGTGGGACAAAACCCCGTGCCAAACCCTTCCATCAGCACTGGCGCGGTTTCTGCTCAAACCCCTTTCGACGCCATCTGCCGGGCGCAACAAAAAGCAACCAGAAAACAATCTCATGGCATTAACATCAAAATTCGCAGGCTTCCTGCGCCGCCTCGTCGGTCGCGCAGATTCCGGCGCGCCAGCCCGTTCGTCGGTCCCGGCCGCGCCGGCGCCGGCACCCGTGCCTGCCTCCCGTCCCGCCGCCTCCCCGTTCTCTGCCCGGGCGACCTACGTGTCTCCCCGCTCCGTCACCCCGGCCTCCCAAACCCCGCCGCCCCTCCCCGCCGCCGCCGCGCCGCGCAGCTCCCAACCCGCCCGGGCCGACCAGATTGAACTGCCCGTGTCCACCGTCATCGCCAGCCTCCCGCCCGAGCTGCGCGCCAAACTGGCCGGCCATCCCCCCGCCGGCCAAAACATTTTCCTGCCCGCCGAAAAAATCATCGGCCAGCTCGCCTTGGGCGCCGTGAAAATCTCCTTCGGCACCCTGCGCCAGTTGGCCCCCGGCCTCTTCGTCAACTCCGGCGGCGAACTCGACGCCAAACTCATCAGCCTCCCGTTGCAGGAAATTCTCCCCCGCGTCAATCCCGCGCTCCTCGCCCGCCGCTCCACCAAAAAGGTCGAAGTTTCCGACCAAATCACCGGACCCTTCGCCGACCACGGCCGCGGTTTCACCTTTACCACCCAGCCCCTCAAAGGCCCCGCCGCATCCGCTCCGCGCGCCCCGGCGTCGCCCGCGCCCTTGGTGCCGCCCATGGCCACCCGGCCCGGGGCTCCCGCCACCCTTCCGCCCGTCCGCCCGCGCCCCGGCACCCCGGCCCGGACGCTCGGCAATCCCCCCGCCCCCGGACGCACCCCGGCCCTGCCCATTTCGCCCTTGTCTCCACCCCCGGCCAAGCCCGCCGGCAATCCGCCCGCCCTGGGGCACACCCCGGCCTTGCCCATTTCACCGCTGTCCCCCCACGCCGCCACACCGCCCGCGCCTCCGGCCAACGGTGCCGCCATCCTCCCTCCCGGCCGGCAGCTTGGCGCCCTCAACGGCAGCCACCGCCCCGATGCCATCCCGCCCCTGCACATGTCGCCCGCCGCGCCCGCCGCCGCGCCCCAGCCCGCCCCAGCCGCCATTTTTGCCCGCCTGCGCGACCTCTGCCAAAACTGGCCCGAACCGTTGAAAAGCGAAATCCTTGACTCGCCCCTCGCCGAGGCCAACGTCCCCTTGGAGGCGTCCGCCATTCTGCCCGGCTTGAAACGCGGCCGCGTCGTGATGCCGTGGAAACAGCTCCGCCTCCTCGCCCAGCCCGGCTCCGCCTCCTCGCCCAATGATAATTTGGAAGTGGAGCTGCCGCTGAAGATCATCGCCCCGCTGTTCCTGGCCGGCCAAAAAGGGGCCGCCACCCCCCACGCCAAAACCACCGTTTCCAAAGACATTCCCGATCTGTTTTTCGGCTTCCCTCAACCCGCCGCGCCCGAACCGCAGCCCGCGCCCGCGGCCCCCGTCCCTGCTGCCGCCGCCCCCGCGGCCCCGGCGCAGCCCAAACCGGCCGCCCCCAAACCACCGGACACCAACTTCTATGTCTGGGGCGAAAAGGGCCAGGCCCCGGCCGCCGATGAAACGCTCCTGATCCGCCGCGGCGAAGCCCCCCAAACCGATTTCCTCAACCGGCTCGTCCAGCCCAAGGACGTCGTTGCCAAGGCGGTCACCCTGCCCGGTGTCGCTGGCGCCGTCGTCGCCATGCAGGATGGCCTCCGCGTCGCCAGCCAGGCGCCCGCCGAATTGAACGGCGACATGCTCGCCGCCTTTCTGCCGCAAATCTTCGAACGCGTCAACCAGAGCACCCGCGAGCTCCGCATGGGCGCCCTGAACAACGTCAGTTTCACCGTCGGCAACGTCCCGTGGAAAATCTTCCGCGTGAACTCCGTGTATTTCGCCGCCTTCGGCCGCGCCGGCGAACCGCTTCCCTCCGCCCAGCTGGCACAACTGGCGGCCCTGTTGGACCGCAAGAAACAATAATAATCATTATGGCTATCATCAACCAAGCGACCAAGGAATTGCAGGTCAAAATCGTGTACTACGGCCCGGCCATGGGCGGTAAAACCACCAACCTCGTCCAGGTCCACGACCATGTCCAAACCGCCGCCGGCAACAAAGGCAAGCTCGTCTCCCTGGCCACCAGTTCCGACCGCACCCTCTTCTTCGACTTCCTCCCCATCGAGGCCATGACGATCAAGGGCTTTAAAACCAAGTTCCAACTCTACACCGTCCCCGGCCAGGTCATTTACAACACCACCCGCCAGCTCGTCCTCCGCGGCGTGGACGGCGTCGTTTTCGTCGCCGATTCCCAGTACGAGAAGATGCCTGAGAACGTCGAGAGCTTCCAAAACCTCTCGGACAATCTCAACGCCCTCAAGATTAACCTCGCGGAGATTCCCTACGTTCTGCAATATAACAAGCGTGACCTCCCCAACGCCGCGCCCGTTGAATATCTGGACTTCCTGCTCAACAACCGCGAAGTCCAGGTTCCGTCCTTCACCGGCGTGGCCCACAAATGCGAAGGCGTCTTTGAAAGCCTGAACATGATCACGCGCATGCTCCTCCAGAAATTCATCAACCAATCCGTCCCGCAATACGCCTGACATGGCCACTCTGCCCCAGCTCATCGAGGAGGATATCCGGAAACTGGACGAGACGCTTCGGGATTATCTGGCCAAAACCGACGCCATGGTCGCCCTGATCATAGACAAGGGTGGTTTCATGATCTCCCACCAGGGCAACGCCGCCGAGCTGGACCTCACCACCATCGGCGCCCTCGCGTCCGGCGCCTTCATGGCCAGCCAGACCATCGCCGGCCTCGTCAATGAAAAGGATTTCAACCACACCGCGCTCCAGGGCGAAAAATTCAGCCTTTTTACCGTCAGCATTGACGACCAGTGCCTGCTGGTCGTCGTCTTCCGTTCCATGACCGGCATCGGCGTCGTCAAATACTACGCCGCCGCCACCGTCGCCCTCCTCGCCCAACAGATGACCGTCGCCCGCGAACGCGACCCTTCCGCCGGCCTCGACCTCTCCGAAATGAACGTCGCCGACCCCCAGGATTTCTTCCGCAAAAAAACCGTGTAGGCCCGCGCGAATACCGCCCAGGGGTCGCATAAGGGGCACCCATTAAGGCGGCAAAGATCGTTCACTGTGAGGGGAGCCATCCGGGCCATGATTTGAATAGCATTCCAGCTTGATCGGCGTGCTCGTAGTTGGAAGAGTGCCGGCCATGAGATTCCACGATTCGTAGCCTGGTAATGTTGGGATTTACATCAATATCAATAATATTATAGTGCTGCACCAGCAGCCGCCGGTATGGCTGATGGCATGAACCCGTCCGCACCCAATTCCGCCGCCCCGCCGCTGAAGCTGTTTTCCGTGGTGGTGCCCGCGCGCGACGAGGCGAAATCCCTGCCCGCCACCCTGGAACACTTGCACGTGGAATTGTCACTGAATGACGTGCCCCATGAAATCGTGGTGGTGGATGATGGCAGCAGCGACCAGACCTGGCCGGTGTTACAGCAACTCCAGGCGAAAATTCCCACGCTGCGCCCCGTCCAAAACCGCGGTGAGCATGGTTTTGGCCGCGCCATCACGTTGGGCCTCCGCCACAGCTCAGGCGATGCCGTGGCGATTATGATGGCCGACGAATCCGATGACCCGCGCGATGCGGTGCGGTATTGGAAGCTGTTGAACGAAGGCTGGGATTGCGTCTTTGGCAGCCGGTTCATCGCGGGCGGCTGCACGATTGGCTATCCCCGCGTAAAGCTGTTCCTCAACCGCCTCGCGAATTTCTTCATCCGCATTGTCTTTGCCGTGCCCCTCAATGACACCACGAACGCATTCAAAGCCTACCGCCGCGGCGTGATCCAAGGCTGCGAGCCCCTGATCGCACCCCATTTCAACCTCACCGTCGAACTGCCACTCAAGGCCATCGTGCGCGGCTATTCCTGGACGGTCGTGCCCATCACTTGGCGCAACCGCCGCTTCGGCGAGCCCAAGCTGAAAATCAAGGAGATGGGCAGCCGCTACTTTTTTATCTGCGCCTACGTCTGGCTGGAAAAATATTTCAGCCGCGGGGATTACCGGCGGGGCGTTGAATCTTCCAGCCGCGCCACGGCTCCGGCCTCGGTGAACGGAGGTGGCTCGCCCCCGCGTGCGCTTGCCCCGCCCCCACCCCCTCGGTAACCTAAAACGTGCATCCCAACTTTCCGGCGTGGCGGCTGGGCTGGTGGTTGTCAGCCCTGTTTCTGGTGGCGGTCGGCGCCAAACTGTGGCTCATTCAAGGCTATGCCGCACCCATCCCCTACCTCGACCAGTGGACCGAGGCGGGCCGCTTTTTCAAACCCTGGGTGGAAGGCCATTTGACGTGGGGTGACTGGATCGGGTCACACAACGGCCACCGGATTTTTTTCACCCGGCTGCTGGACTTGGCCGGCGTGGCACTCAACGGCCAATGGGATCCCTTGTTGCAAATGACGGTCAATGCCCTGCTGCATGCCGGCATTCTCTGCGGACTGGTTTGTTGCCTGTGGGTTTTCGAAGCCCGGAAAGATCAAGCGCTGCTCTGCTGGTTGCTCGTCCCGTTTTTGGCCCTTCCGTTTGCCGCGGAGAATACGCTCTGGGGATTTCAGTCGCAGTTTTATTTTTTGACCGGCTTTGCCGTCCTGGCCATCGCCGGGCTTGGGTTTCACCGGCCGGGAAGCAAAGGGTGGCTGCTGGGCCTCGCCGCGGCCGGGCTGTCGCTCTTTACCATGGGCTCGGGTTTCCTGGCTTCGCTGGCCGTGGCCGGCCTGCTGGTGCTCCGGTGGCTGAAACAAGGACGCCTGGGTGGCCGCGCCATTACGTTGGGGGCCTGTCTGGCGGTGGGCGCCGTCGGCGCGGCGATGAGCGCCCACGCCGGCGTTAAGGGCGCGCATTCCTGGGGCGAAATTCTCGCCACGCTGACCTGGGTTCTGGCCTGGCCATTTGAAAACAAGCCGGTCATGCTGCTGTTCACCTGCCTGCCGCTGGGCCTGACGCTCGTGAAGTATTTAAAGGGTGATTTCCAGGATGCGCGGGCGCCGGAATTCCTGTTGACGCTGGGGCTGTGGGGATTTTTGCAATCGGCCGCGCTGGCTTATGCGCGGACCACGGAGGTGAACTGCAGCCGTTACACCGACCTGTTCTGCATCATTCCCATCGCGAGTCTGGCCAGTTTGTTCATCCTGGGCGGGGGCAAAACATTTCAGAACCAGTCGCGCGGACGGCTTACCGGGCTCGCGGCGGGTTGGACCGCCATCTTGTTGGCGGGCCTTTGGCACAGCTCCCCCGGCGACTGGCGGAACTATGACAACGCGGAGAACTATCCGGTGTGGAGTGCGCAGGACAGACTCATTCAAGGGGAAAAAATCCGGGCATTCCTCGCCGCCGGCGATTCGGAACCCCGGCCGTATCGCTCCGATTTGGCGGGGGTGGCCGACGTGCTTCTGGACCCCCAATTGTCTCGCATCCTGCCGCCCGATTGCCGCCCCGCGCTGACCGTCGAAAAGGCCGCCGGCCTGGACGACTCCTTTGTCTTGGGCGGCTGTCCGCCCGAATTGCCGCCCCGGGAATTTGCGCGGGCGTGGGGCAGTTATCACACCAACGGCGGCGCCGTCGCCGGCCGGTTTGTCAGCCAGCCGCTCACGGCCGCGCTGCCCATGCTCGACCTGGAACTCTGTTGCGCCCCGAATGCGGATCAGATCCGCATTGAACTGGTCGAACAGGCGTCCGGACGGCGCATTCCGGTTTCACCCCAGGTCACCGGCCGCTGGCAGGCCGTCACCGTGAACGCACCACAGGGTCCATTTCATCTGGAAATCACGGATCACAGCGCCACCTCCTGGGTGGCCGTGGGCGACGTGAAGGAATCCGGCAGAATAGCGTACTTTGCCCACTGGCTGATCGCTCATGCGGTTCTCATTTTGCTGGCCGGATTGTGCCTGTTCACCGGCTTGGCCGCACAGGACGCCCTCCGGCGGGTGCCGGTTCTTGATTCGTATCCACTGGTTCGCTGGCTGGTATTGCTGACGACTTTGGCCGCGCTGGCGGGGGTCTGGTCGGCGCGGAATTTTAACGCCACGGATCGGACCGCCGGACTCGCCGCCCATTGCGCCAAAACGTATTCCCGGGCCGGCCAGCCGGCTGAAGCCAGGCGGTTTCTTAAGGAAGCCCTGTGGCTGCGACCCGACGATGGACCGCTGAAAGCGCAACTGCGCGCCCTGTCGCAGCCAGCCCCCAACGGCTCCGATCACCAAGAGGGTCAGTGAGAGTGCCGCCCCTCCGGGCCCGGCCGATTCCGCATTCCCCACCCGGCGCTCCTGCGCCCGCGCAATGCCCTTGATTATGCCCCGTTTTTTCATGACTATTCTTGGCGTGAGTGCGAAATTCGCAAAGAGGCTCATGCAAAACCCGAATGCCAGAATCAGACCCGTGACCTGATATGCCAAAAACATTACGCATCGTCTTGACCCTGCTGGCCGTGCTCGCTCTCGCCTTCGCCGGCGCCGGCTGCACCGCCAAAGCCAAAAAAGCCTATCACCTCTCCCGCGCCGATCATTACTACCGCGCCGGACAGCTCCCCGCCGCCGAAATTGAGTACCTCAACGCCCTGCGCTTCGACCACGACAACGCCCTGGCCAACAGCCGGCTGGGCCTCATCTACTACGATCAGGGCCGCCTCCAGCGCGCCGCGTTTTTCCTCGGCCGCGCCACCCAGTTCTCCCCGGATAACCTGGAGGTGCGCCTCAAACTCGGCTTCATATACTCCTCCGTGGGCCAATTCTCCAACGCCCTCGTCCAGGCCAATTACGTCCTCGAAAAAAAACCGCTCGATGATGAGGCCCCCATCCTTCTCGCCGAAGCCTCCGCCCTCCCCAAGACCGCTGCCGCCGCCCGCCAGCGGTTGCAAGCCATGGCCCGGGCCGGCGACCGCGCCCCCATCGAAGTGGCCCTCGGCAATCTGGCCCTCCGCGACCACGACGTCGCCACCGCCGAGGCCGCGCTCAAAAAGGCCCAAACGCTCGATCCCAAATCGCCCGCCGTCAATGCCGGCCTTGCCGCTGTCGCCTGGGCCCGCGACGACGTGAAACAAGCCGACGCCTGCTTCAAGGCCGCCGCTGATGCCTCCTCCGTCCGCTCGCCCCGCCGGATGCAATATATCCGCTTCAAAATCCAGACCGGCGACCTCGCCGGCGCCCAGGCCCTGCTGGCCGATATCATCAAGGCTGCCCCCGATTACATCCCGGCCTCCATGGTGTCGGCCCAAATCGCCGCCACCGAAAAGAAATTCGATGAGTCCGCCAAGTTGCTCGACCAGGTCCTTGCGCTCGACGAGGACAACTTTGACGCCCTGCTCTTCCGAGGCCAGTTGGACCTGGCCCGCAGCCAGGCCGGCCAGGCCGTGACCGACTTGGAACGCATGGCGCGGCTTTATCCCCAGGTGCCTCAAGTGCAATATCAATTGGGCTCGGCTTATCTGGCGGCCAACGACACCACCAAGGCTGCCGCCTGTTTCAACCGCACCCTCGAACTCAATCCCAATTACATCGAAGCCACCCTGCTGCTGGCCGAAATCCAAATCAAGACCGGCAACGCCGATCCCGCCATCGCCTCCCTCGAACACCTCCGCAAACAACAGCCCCGCCTGGCCCAGGCCCAGTTGCTCCTGGCCGATGCCTACCGCCTGCGCAACCGCGCCACCGACGCCCTCGCCCTCTATCGCAACCTCGAATCCCTGTATCCCACCAATGCGCAGATTCCCCTGCTCCACGGCGCCGCCCTGGTTCAGTTGAAGGACGATGCCGGCGCCCGCCAGGAATTCGAACGCGCCCTGGAACTCTCCCCCGGCAACCTGCCCGCCACCGAACAACTCGTGGACCTCGACCTCTCAGAAACAAACTTCGACGCCGCCACCCAGCTCATCAACCGCGACCTCCAAGCCTATCCGAAACAGGTGACCTTCCGCCTCCTGGCCGGCAAAATCCAGTTAGCCCAAGGCCGCCGCGACCAGGCCGAATCCACGCTTCAGCAGGCGCTCGAACTCGACCCCGAAAACCAGGGCACCTACCTCCTGCTCGCCCAACTGGACTCCGATACCGGCCAGAACCAAAAGGCGCTCGCCCGGCTCAACGAAGCCATGGCCAGGAATCCCGACAATCCATCCGCCCTCATGCTGGCCGCCAAAATCCACACCGACAACAAGGATTATCAGGGCGCGGCCGACGCCTATGAAAAGCTCCTGAAAATTGATCCCAAGTACAGCCCGGCGCTCAATAATCTCGCCTACCTTTATTCCGAGAATTTGAACAACTTGGACCGCGCCTACGAACTGGCCCAGCACGCCCGCGAACTGCTCCCGTTTGACCCCGCCACGGCCGATACCCTGGGCTGGATCTCCTGCAAACGGGGCGCTTACGACACCGCCCTCGGCCTCCTGAAGGAAAGCGGCGCCAAGCTGCCGCAACCCGAAGTGCAATTCCACCTCGGCCTGGCCGCTTACATGACCGGCGATGAAACCACCGCCCGGGCCGCCCTGCAGCGCGCCGGGCAGCCGGGCACCGACTTCCCCGGCCGCGCCGAAAGCCAGCTCTGCCTGTCCATTCTCGAAATCAACCCCGCCACCGCGGATGCCGCCGCCCGGGCCCGGCTGGAGAAACGCGTCGCCGACAAGCCCAATGACCCCGTGGCGCTCGTCCGCCTTGCCCGCATCTACCAGCGCGATGGCAGCGCTGACCAGGCCGCCACCGCCTACGAGGCCATGCTCAAGGCCAAGCCTTCGAGTCTGGACGCCATGACCAATCTCATCAGCCTTTACGCCCCCAAAGACCTCAAAAAGGCGTACGACCTGGCCAAGACCGCCAGCAAACTCGCGCCCTACGATCCCAGCGTGTCGCACCTCCTCGGCCGTCTGGCCTTTCAGTCCGGCGATTACAACCTCGCCGCCAGCATGCTCCAGCAGGCCCTCCAGAATCAGCCGAACGACCCCGCCCTGCTCTTTGATTACGCCCGGGCCACCTACAGCATCGGCCGGGTGTCCGACGCCCAATCCGCCTTGCAGGGCGCGCTCGCGGCCGCCCTCCCCGCCCCGCAGGCCGATCAGGCCCGCCGCATGCTCGATCTCATCAACCTCGCCGCCGCGCCGGCGCCGGCCGCCCAAGCCGGCGCGCGCCTCGGCGAAATCCTCAGAGCCGAACCCGATAACGTGCCCGCCCTCATGGCCCGCGCCGCGGCCAGCCAAGCCGCCGGCGACGATGCCGCCGCGGCGCAACTCTGCGAAAAGGCCCTGGCCCTGTATCCGGATTTCACGCCCGCCCAAAGCCAGCTCGCCCAGCTCTACGCCGCCGACCCCGCCAAGCTGGACCGCGCTTACGCCCTCGCCGTCAAAGTCCATGATGCCTTGCCCGACGACCCGGCCGCCGCCAAAACCCTGGGCATCGTCCTGGTTCAACGCGGGGATTACGCCCATGCCATCAGCACCCTCAAGCAAAGCGCCTTCAAACTGAATTCTGATCCCGTGGTCTTTTATTACCTCGGCTCGGCTCAATTCCATCTCAAAAACCGCGCCGAGAGCAAGGCCAGCTTGCAGCAGGCGCTGGACCTAAAACTGCCCGGCAAGCTTGCAGACTCCGCAAGACAAATGCTCGCCCAGTTGAAATGATTTGTCGGCGGATTTTACACTTTTTCCCGCGTTTGGAATGCCTTTTGAAATGGAAATTCGATTTATAATCCAGTTAAATAAAGGGTTTTACGCGTCACTTCGCCATTGTGAACAGCATCGGCACGATTAATGCTATAGTCTCAGCCATGAGAAAATTACTCTTGCTTGGAACCTTGGTCGGAATTAGTAGTTTGGCTCACGCCACTACCATTACCGCCCCCTCCAGCTTGAACACTTTGGACGGGGTTGACGCCTATTCCTGGGGCATCTCCATTCCCGTTCCCCAAGGCCAGACCGTCACCAGCGCGTCAATTGATTTCACCAGCGTTACGCTTCAGGCCGCCAATTCCTCCGGCACCGGTTATCTCTACACCGACCTCCTGAATTCCCAAAAATCCGGCGTCGCCACCGCCTCCGACAATGATGCCCCGGGCGACTACTGGGCCACCCAATTCTCCGGCGCCAATATCACAGCCCTCGGCAGCCAGTTCTTTAAATCCGTCGGTACCACGTTGACTTGGAGCTATGTTCTGAATGCCTCCCAGCTCGCGTCCCTCAATGTCTATCTCACCGCCGGCAGCTTTAACATCGGCATTGATCCCGACTGTCACTATTCTGTCGGCGCCATCACTTTCGACTACACTTTGAGTCCGGAACACAACAACACCGTGCCGGATGCCGCCACGACGGCTCTCTTGCTGGTCCTGGGTCTTGGCGCCTTGGAAATCGTTCGTCGCCAAATCGTCGCGCGCTCGGCGAAAGCCTGATTCACACCGGACAATTCTTCCACCGGCAACTCCCGTTGCCGGTTTTTTATTGCTCCAATCCTCGCTCATCGCGGCCCGCCTTGACCGCCGCGCCCGCCGCGCTACCATCGTCAGGCATGAGCACCTTCCCTGTGAACCCCGAGAAAGAAAGCCAGCTCGCGCAACGCATGGCCGCGCTCGGCGTCCGTGAGGCCGACCTCGAGGAGAGCTTCGTCCGCTCCGGGGGGCATGGCGGCCAGAACGTGAACAAGGTCGCCACCTGCGTCGTCCTGGTGCACCGCCCCACCGGCGTGCAGGTCAAATGCCAGACGACCCGCCAGCAGGGCCTCAACCGGTTCCTGGCCCGCCGGCTCCTGCTCGATAAAATTGAGGAAAAGAAAACCGGCGTCATCTCCGCCCAGCGCGCCGAAATTGAAAAAATCCGCCGCCAAAAACGCCGCCGCTCCCGCCGCGCCCGCAACCGGATGCTCGACGACAAATCCCGCCAGGCCGATAAGAAGTCCGCCCGTCGTCCCGCTGCGCCCGAGTAAACCGGCTCCTTACGCCGCGTCCTGCCGCACGCGCTCCTTCTTCGCTTCCAGCTCGGCCTGCAGCTTTTTGCGATCCAGGGCCAGTTGCTCGCGGAGCGTGCCTTCCTTCTCCGGATCATCAGCCACCTTGGCCATCTCGTCCTTCATGGCGATCTCGCGCGCCGCAAGCTTCGCCGCATATTCGGACTCCAGCGCCGCAATCTCCTGCTTCTGCGCCGCGGACAGTTTCACCGTGGGCGTCGTTTTGTTCAAACGTTCCATCGCAAGCTCGTAGGCGGATTTCATGGCTCAGTTTAAACCGGCTTCGGCCTCAACCACCAACCTTTTTCTTCCATGGCGGTTCCGGAAACTTGTCCGGCCGCGTCACCTTCACCGCGGGCGGCCCGGCCTTCATGCTGCACAAGCACCTGCTTCAACTTCTCCACCGCCGGCGCAAAATCCCCGCGGCTGAAGTCGAACATCGCCGCGTCGTATTGTTCTTGCAGACTCATGGCACTTGCAGATTCTTGGCCGCAGTCGTAAACTTACCCGCAGTGTACGGGGTGACAACTATTCAGAGGACCCCACGGGTTCTTGCGCTGGACCGCCCGGTTGGGGGGTGGAAACGCCTGATTTTCTCCCAGGCGTCTATTACCGACGTTAATCAACATTTTCCGCCAAGTTTTTTGCATTCCTTGTTATTTCGTAAGTGGCTCCGCGTGAAGATGATATATATGTCATTAGAATTTGACACAATTAGTAGAAGTCGCTTACTGTACTAGCGCAACGGTGTCGTGCTGGGACGGACATCTTCAGCCGCCAAAACTCCTTTGCATGTTGTTTAAAACCAAAGCACAACTCCATGAGTGATACAGCGACAGGCGCGCCAGCGACGGGTGGCGCCAAAAAAGTCTCCCGCATCAGTGAAGCGGTCATCCGCATTGCTGGCAATTCCCAGGACGGCATCCAGGCGATCGGCGGTTTCCTTGCCCGCCTGGCCGGTCGCAGCGAGCAGGAGGTCATGACGTTCATGACCATTCCCGCGACCATCTCGGGCGGTCCGTCCATTTTCCAGGTCCGGATCGCGAGCGGCGAGGCGTTGACCGCCGGCGACGAGGCGGACGTGCTGCTGGCTTTTTACCAGCATAGCTACGAGGGCCACATCAATTCGCTCAAGAAAAAGGGCATTGTGCTTTATGACAGCGACCATGTGCAGCCCAAGCCCGAATGGGAGGGGCATTATCATCACGTGGGCATTCCCATTTCCTCCCTCACCGTCGAGGCCATCGGCGGCACCGCCAAGGACAAGGGCAAAAACATCTACGCCCTGGGGCTGATCGCGCGGATGTTCGACCTCAACGTGCCGAAGCTGGAAAAGCTCATCGGCGAGCGCTTCACCGGGAAGGATCCCAGCATCTTAAACAACGCCTTGGCGGCGTTTCACGCCGGCTATGCCAATTCCCCGGGCAATTTGCTCGAGTCCTTTCAGTTTGCCGAAAGCCAGAATAAGGGCGTCCAGCAAGTCGTGATGAACGGGAATGAAGCGATTGCTTATGGCCTGATCGCCGCGGGCGTGCGTTTTGGCGCCGCCTATCCGATTACCCCGTGGACAGACGTGATGGAGATCCTGCGCCGGGAACTGCCCAAATACGGCGGCACCTTTGTGCAATGCGAAGATGAAATCGCCTCGGTCTCCATGGCTTTGGGAGCCAGCTTCGCCGGCCGGGTGGCGGTGACCGGTTCCAGCGGCCCCGGCATCTCCCTCAAAACCGAGGCCATCGGCTGGGGCGTCATGGCGGAAATGCCGCTGGTGGTGGTGGACGTCCAGCGCGGCGGCCCTTCCACGGGCATGCCCACCAATATCGAGCAATCCGATTTGAACATCGCCACCTTCGGTGGCCACGGGGATTCACCGCGCGTCGTGGTCGCTCCGGCCAACGTGCAAGACTGCTTCTACATGGCCATCGAAGCCGTGAACATCGCCCGCAAATACAGCGTCCCGGTCTTTTTCCTCAGCGATCAAGGCATCGCCACGCGCATCGAGGCTTTCGCCGAACCGGATCTGGAAAAGGTGTGCCAGGACATCAGCCCCGATTTGACGCCGGTGCCCACCCACAAGCCTTACGATCTCTCGGCGGCGGATAGCGTCACCCACCACGTCAAACCCGGCACGCGAATCCTCGATGGCAAATACCCCATTGCCACCGGTCTGGAACACGATGAATACGGCCATCCCACCGGCTCGCCGAAGCTGCATCTGCAGATGACCGCCAAACGGCGCAAGAAGTTGCAGGCGCTGGCCGCCACCCTCCCGCTGCCCAAAATTTACGGCCCTCCCGAGGGCAACGTCCTGCTCGTCGGCTGGGGCTCCACGGAAGGTCCCATCCGCGAGGCGGTGGACCGGTCCCGCGGCGCCGGCGACAGCGTGTCTTCCATTCATCTGCGGCACATCAATCCCCTGCCGAACGGCTTGGAAAACATCTTCTCCGGCTTCAACCATATCTTTGTGGTGGAAATGAACGACGAGGGGCTTTACGGCTACGGCCAGCTCGGCGCGGTGCTGCGCGCCCGCTACTGTGAAGCGAAAATCAAGGGCATCAACAAGACCGACGGCCTCACTTGGAAGGTCAAAGAGATCCTCGAGGCCATCAAAAACAAACTGCGCAAATAACTTTCAACCGCCCCCAATATTATGAGCCAGGCCTTGACCGAACATCCCGAGGTTCCCCTCAGCGCTTCCCCGTCCGCCGGGGCTGACCGGAAGCCGCTGACCAAAAAGGAAATTGCCGCCGACCATCCGACGTGGTGTCCCGGCTGCGGCGACTTTTCCATTCTGGCGCTCTATTTCAAGCTGATTGAAAAGCGCAAGCTGTGGCATGAGAAGATCACCACGATCTCGGGCATCGGCTGTTCGAGCCGGTTCCCGTATTTCGTCCAGGCGCACGGCGCGCACTTCCTCCATGGCCGCGCCCTGCCTTTTGCCAGCGGTGTCTCCCTGTCCCGGCCGGATTTGCACGTCTTCGCCTTCAGCGGGGACGGCGACGCGTTGTCCATCGGCGGCAACCACTTCACGCACACCGCGCGCAAGAACGTCAAGATGACCCTGGTGGTCATGGACAATCAGGTCTATGGCCTCACGAAGAAACAGACTTCCCCCACGTCCCCCATCGGCTTCAAGAGCAAGACCGACATTTGGGGCGCGGTGGATTACCCGATCAACCCGGCGAAACAGGCCATCGCGGTCGGCGCCACGTTTGTCGCCCGCACTTCGGCGTCGAACCCCAACCACGTCCTGGCCATGATGGAAGCGGCCATGGACCATGACGGTTTCAGTTTCGTCCACTGTCTGAGCGAATGCGTGGAATTTTACGAAGGCGCCTTCGACGCCGCCAATCCGCGCAAGGGCGGGGTTTGGGACGAAGTCCCCAAGAACCACGACGTGAAGGATGAGGCGGCCGCCTACAAGCTGGCGAGCGTGGAGTTCCCGGGCCTCTTTGGCATTTTCTACCAGGTCAACAAACCGACGAAAAATGCCAAGGAACAGGAAATCAACCGGAGCTTCCAAAGCAAATTTGTGGGCCAGAAAGACTGGCAGATTCTCCGGAAGAGTTTCGACAAGTTTAAGTAATCCCATTTCAACGCCCACGAGCCCCGGCCGCCGGCGGGGCTCGTATTTTTTTGTGGCGCGCCGCCGGCAAATCCTGAATTGTAAGCCTCATGCCGATTTACGAATTTGCCTGTCCCAAGTGCCGCCGGATTTTCAGTTTCCTGGCGAAGCGGGTGAATTCCGACCGCCAGCCCGTCTGTCCCAAATGCGGCAACCGGAAAATGTCCAAGCAAGTGAGCCGGTTCGCGCTGACGAAGGGGTTGCATGAGCCGGCACCGGGCGAAGCGGCGGGCGGCGAACCGGCCGGGCCGGATTTTGACGATCCGCGCGTGGCCCGGGCCATGTCTGAAATGGAACGCGAGATGGAGCATTTGGACGAACACAATCCCCGGCACATGGCGTGCCTGATGCGCAAGATGAAGGACATCATGCCGCCAGGCTCCATGCCCAAGGAAATGGACACCGCCATCAAACGGCTGGAGGCGGGCGAAGATCCGGAAAAGATCGAGGCGGACATGGGCGACCTGCTCGGCGATTTCACGGGTGGCGAACCGGGCGGGGCCGGCGGCGGCTACACTCACGACAGCGGCTTGTATGATCTCTGATGGCACGCGGCGCTCAGAGATAGGGAAATTTAGACGCGAATTCACGCGAATTATTGCGGAGGACCGGCGCCTGGGAAGAGTTGGGAACGGAGGGGCTTACGACAAATTTTGCCCGCAGAAAGTCAGAGGAATCCGCCCAGGTTCTATGGCAAAAACGACAGAATCCCTTGGCGTGAAGTGGCCGGTGCCCTACCATCAGGACGCAGAGCGGGCAACCGGAGTTGCCAAGCAGTTGCTCTCTGGTTCCCGCGAAAGAAAGCCCGGTGAAATGTCAAAAGTGCAAAAAGTGAAACCCCGTTACGATTTTAATTACGGCGAATTTGCCATAATTAAACGTTTCATCCCCTCACAAAATGCACTTTGTATTGGGTTGACCCCTGCTATGAGATAATGCGTCCAAGCTATGGCCCCTTGTGTGGAAAAGTTATGGTCTGACCCCTGCTATGATTTCCGCCGTCGTCACCGGCTAGATTGACGTGCGCGAATTTACCGAAAGAAAAGCCGCATGACCGACACCCCAAAAACCATCCAAATCTTCCTTCCCGGCGGCGATCCGCACGGTATCCGGGTGGCCGAGATAACTACCCGCATCGTGCAGGTAATCGAAGTGCCGCGCAGCCTGCTGCAAGACTTCCTAACGATGCCGGAAAGCGATCAAGTGGCGCTTTATTTCCTCTTTGGCGAGGCGCAAGATGGCAGCGAACAGAAGGTTTATCTAGGGCAGACAGGCGATCTGCGCGCCCGCCTCGTGAAGCACAACAAGGAGAAGGAATTTTGGGAGCGTGCGCTGGTGCTGATCTCCCGCACGAACAGCCTCACACAGACCCACGCGCTCTTTCTGGAATGGCACTGCCTCCAAGCCGCTCGCAACGCCGCCCGCTACGCCGACGAAAACGGCAACAGCGGCACCAAACCGCACACCCCCGCACCGCTGGAGGCGGACTGTCTGGAGATTTTTGAGACAGGTAAAATCCTGCTGGCGACGCTCGGATACCCACTCTTCGACCCCGTGGTGAAATCTGCCACTACGCCGAAACAGGAGGAGATGTTCTACTGCAAAGCTTCCGGCTCCAATGGGCGGGGACTCTACACACAGGAGGGCTTTGTGGTGCTAAAGGGTTCCATTGGCCGCCTGGAAAACATGCCCTCGTTCGTGGGCACGACCTGGCATGAGTTACGTCAACGGATGGTTGAGTCCGGGGCCTTGCGGGAAGAAGGCGGCAAGCTCATCTTCACCAAGGATCACCTTTTCAAAACACCCAGCATGGCCGCCGCGTTTTTGGCGGGGCGCAGTGCCAATGGATGGATAGAATGGAGAGACAAGGATGGCAACACGCTAGACGCAGTGAAGCGTCAGTCGTCGGTGGCGTAGCAAAGGCCTCGGACGACAATTAGAAAAGGGGTCAGCCATAGTTTGGACCTGTTTCTATCGGATGTTATTGGCATGTGAGCATTTCCGGCAAATCCGTGACGGTGAGTTGAAACCGTGAGGGGCGTGGTCTTTTTGGCTTTTGTCTGGCTGATGCGGGCGGAGCATTCCCAGCGGAACGGCTGAAAAATACATGCGTTCTCAGCCGTCCCGGTGGGACGGTTGCCCGTTTAACACCTATACCCCCGGATAAATCCGGGGGCTATTCTCGAAAAGTCCCTGCGGGACTATTGTCATGACGTCGCGTTGCGACGGACGCCGAATACAACTCAGAGCATTTCCTCGCGGCCCTGTTGATACACGGACGGACACGGACGGAAACGTGTTTGTGGGGGGCCCAGCAGGGGTTGCTGGCACCGCATGGCGGGGTGCGCTTGTGGGGACGAGCCGTCCCCCACTCCAAGAGTTTTGTCTCATACCCGGGCAGGGTCTCCGGGCGCAATCCGGCTTTCTTTGGAACTCAAATTCGGCCATCATGAAGGGTAATTTCGATGGCCCATATTCACGAAAAAATTGACTTCACGGTCTCCATCTTCGTCGTGCACGAAGGCCGGATCTTGCTGGTGCATCATCGCAAGCTGAACCAGTGGCTGCCGCTGGGGGGGCATATTGAACTGGATGAAGACCCGGAGCAGGCGGGTTTGCGGGAGGCCAAGGAGGAGAGCGGCTTGGACGTGGAACTGCTGGGCGAACGGCCGCCCACGACTTCGGCCGGCACCCGCGCGCTGATTGCGCCGCGATTCCTGGATATTCACCGCATCTCGGACACGCACGAGCACATCGGCATGATCTACTGGGCCCGGCCCAAGGGCGGAGCGCTGGCGCTGGCGGCGGCGGAGCATTACGACCTGCGCTGGTGCGCGCCGGAGGATTTGGAAAGGCTGTCGCCGCCGATGCTCGAGGCGGTGAAGTGGTATTGCCGGCAGGCCATTGAAGAGGTGTCACGCGCGTGAGCCCGGCCTGCAAATTTCGCGCGCTGTGCTACACCATCGAAGGCATCAATTCCTTCGCCACGGCGACCTATTGCAACTACCTCTATTTCTATTTCCGCGACCGCTTCGGTTTCGATGACCGGCAGAACCTGCTGCTGGCGGCGCTGCTCGGGCTGGTGTACATGTTTGCGTCCTGGCAGGCCGGGCGGTTTGCGCAGCGGCGGGGCTGTTTCACCGCCCTCAAGCTGGGGTTCAGCCTGATGGCAATGGGGCTCGCCATCGGTCTGCTGTTGCATTCGGCGGCCGGGGAAATCGCGGTGGCCGGGATCGTCTATATCGGCACGTGCTTTGTGTGGCCGTCGCTGGAGGCGCTCGTCAGCGACGGGAATGCGTTGGAGGTTCCGCAAGCGATCGGCCTTTACAACATCACTTGGGCGCTGGCGAATTTCTTCGCCTTCTTCATCGGGGGCACGCTCATCAAGAAGGTGGGCTACGGCGGCATTTTTGCGCTGGCGTGCGGGCTCATGCTGGTGCAGTTGGTGCTCACGTTCTGGCTGAAGCGGCTCCACGCCGCCCAGCTCCGGCCGGGCAGCGGCAAGGCGAGCGCCTTGGCCAAGCCCGCGGGGCAGTTGGAGCGGGCGCGCAACTTCCAGCGCATGGCCTGGCTGGCCAATCCCTCCGCTTATATTGCGATCAACACGCTGGTGGCCGTGCTGCCGGGGATCGCGGTCAAGTTCCACCTCTCGACGATGCTGGCCGGCTTCACGCTGTCCATCTGGTGCTTCGCGCGGTTCATCACTTTCATCGTGCTGTGGCGCTGGACGGCGTGGCACTATCGGTTTCGCTGGCTGGTGGTGTGCTTCGCCCTGCTTATCCTGTCGTTCGCCACGATTCTGGTGGCGCCGAATCTGGCGGCGGTGTTGCTGGCGCAGATCGTCTTCGGCGTGGCGATCGGGCTGATCTATTACTCGTCGCTGTTCTACGCGATGGATGCGAGCGAGACGAAGGGAGAGCACGGGGGCATCCACGAAGCGGCCATCGGCGCGGGGAACTGTCTGGGGCCGGTGATTGGCGCGTCGGCCCTGTGGCTGGCGCCGGGGAACGCGAGCATGGGCGCGTGGGCGGTGTCGGGATTGCTGACGGTCGGCTTCGGGGGGCTGTTCTGGGTGCGGGCTTCAGGGCATAGAAGACACTCTATTTAAAGACTTTAACGCTTACCCTCACCCCGGCCCTCTCCCCCGGGGAGAGGGAGAAACGCTCCCAGCGCTCAGGCAAAACGGGCAGTGCGGGCTCAAGAGGATCTCGAGAACTTGGTGCTCAGATAAAGTTCATTCCACCGAAAGCAGCGAAGAACCTCTTCTCAGCGCTGGCGTTTTTCCAATTCCTGCACGGCGCTGACATCGCCGCCATCCATGAGCAGGCGGCGGTCGCGCGAACGGGTTTCGCCGACGGCGCTGACACGGATGGCGGCCTCATCGGTGACCGGGCACTCGTGTTCGCAGATGCCGCAGCCGATGCACAGGGCGGGGTCCACGTAAGGCCGGCGGAGCGTGATGGGGTTGCCGTCGCGCTTGGTGATGGTGACTTCGCGGGAGTAAATGGCCTTGGGCGAGACGGGGCAGACTTCCTCGCAAACGACGCAAGGCGTTTCCATGGCCCAAGGCAGGCAGCGGCCGTAATCATAGAAGGCGGTGCCGAGCTTGATGGGGCCTTCCTTTTCAAAGGGGCCGGTGCCGGTTTTTTCCTCGATGGTGATGCGTTGAATGGCGCCGGTGGGGCAGACCTGGCCGCAGAGCGTGCAATTCACCTCGCAGAAGCCGAGCTTCATGTTGAGGATCGGCGTCCAGACCCCTTCGAGGCCGGACTCCATGAGGGCGGGCTGGAGGACGTTGGTGGGGCAGGTGCGGATGCACTGGTCGCACTTGATGCAGCGGTCGAGAAAATCCTTTTCCTCCACGGAACCGGGCGGGCGGATGACTTTCTTGTCGTAGTTGCGGTCGCTGGCGCCGGAGGTGCGGGCGAAGGCGTAGAAACCGAGGCCGATCAGCGTGCCGAGGAAGGCGCGGCGGCCGGGGACGGCGGGGGCGGTGACTTCGTGTTTCAGCGAGGGCAGAAATTTGAAAGAGATGGCGTCCTCGGGGCAGTCCTCGATGCAGTTGAAGCAAACGAAGCACTCGCTCTTGCGGAGCTGGGTCTGAGGATCGGAAGCGCCCTCGCAGTTTTTCAGGCAGAGGTCGCAATCCACACACTTGTTGGGGTCGCGGTCAATGCGCCAGAGGGAAACGGTGGAGAGGGTGCCCAGGAAGGCGCCGAGCGGACAGAGCACCCGGCAGAAGAAGCGGGGGATGATGACGTTCATGCCGACAAGGAAGAGCAGCAGGAAGCCGATGATCCAGGCGCCGACGTGGAAATATTGCCGCACGTAAATGGAAGACGGGAGGAACAAATTGATCAGCGGCAGGATGACGGTGCTCATCGAGCGATGGAAGAGGCAGATGGGGTCGAGCCAGCCGATCTGGAGCGTGCCGCCGATGGCGGCGGCGATCATCGCAATGAGGATGACATATTTGAGGGAATAGAGCTTCTTGTAGCGGTTGGCCTCGATGCGCTCGCGTTCCTCGGCGCGGCGTTTGCCGAGGAGCCAGCCGGTAACGTGATGGAGAATGCCGTAGGGGCAGATCCAGTTGCAGAAGATGCGGCCGAACAGGAGCGTGGGCAGGATGAGGAGGAGGCTCCAGAGCAGGCCCATGTAAACGGTATGGGTGGTGATGGCGGTGGCAAACGCCACGAGCGGGTCCAGCTCAAGGAACAGCGAAACGGGATAGCCCTTCAGGTACCGCAGATCGGTGACGAAGACGAAGAACAGGAACAGGGTGAAAAAGAAGACTTGGGCCACCCGGCGGACGTTGCGCAGCTTGAGCAGGTTCTTCACGCCTGGACCTCTTTGTAGGACGTTTCCTTCCAGTTGATATTGCCCAAACCGCGGGCGTTGGCCTTGTGGAGGTAGGTCAATTCGGCGAGGTCGCGCTCGAGCAAATGCTCGTAGCCGTAGGCGTCCACGGCCACCATGTCCGTGCCGGCGACGATGGTGTTCATGGGCTTGACGTCCGAGAGGCGGCCGCCGGTGGGGCCGTTGCTCATGAGGACATTCATGCCGTCGAGAATGACGAGGGTGGGTTTCATCATCAAGGCGAAATCGGAAACGATGCTGTGGATCTGCTGGTGGAACTGGTTGCGGCGGCCGCCGAGCAGGCCGTACCAATTCTTCGTGGTCATGGAGGCGTGGCACAGGTTGTGGTCCTTGCAGGGGGCCAGGCCGATGACCTTGGTGGCGTGCTTGAACGGCGTGCTAAAGAACGTCCATTCCTTCAGGATTTCACCATCCAGCGAAAGGGGGGAAAAGGCATTGGTTTCCGGATATAGGAGATCCAGGCCCATCTCGGAGGCGACGGCGGTGAGCCCGCTCTTGAAGAAGCAGCCGGTGGGGGAATTGATGGGATTATCGGCGATGATGATCTTGCGGGCGCCGGCCTCGAAGCAGAGTTTGGCCACGGCGCGCAGGGCATCGGGATGGGTGGTGGCGGCGAGCGCGGGCGGCCGGTCAAAGGCCACGTTGGGCTTGATC
>Ga0181520_10002270_pt1 | contig 36212 bp, 32 predicted proteins | sample PEATcosm2014_Bin_29_FD_132451 | JGI IMG/M metagenome (GOLD analysis project Ga0181520, IMG submission 132451) | Peatland microbial communities from MTU Mesocosm Facility, Houghton, MI, USA - PEATcosm2014_Bin02_30_metaG | ecosystem: Environmental > Terrestrial > Soil > Wetlands > Peat | place...
GCGCAGCGCGATGGGCCGGATGTAGCACGGCGCTACGCCGTTGGCTTCGATCAGCTCCACCACTCCGGCGCAAAGCTCCTCCAGCGTGAAGGGCAACTCCATGCGGTAGATCTTGGCCGAGTCCAGCATGCGCTGCATGTGCTCGGGAAGCCGAAACACGGCCGAACCCTGCGGTTGGCGGTAGCAGCGGATGCCCTCGAACACGCTGGAACCGTAGTGAATGACGTGGCTCATCACGTGAAGGGTAGCCTGCTCCCAGGGAATCAGGTTGCCGTTGTGCCAGATTTTCGAGGTCGTTTGGATAGGCATGGTGGGGTTGAATTGCTCCTTGATCCGCTTCGCGACGTACCCATGAGGGTAACGCGAACCGCAGCAGCATGTCACGGGCAATTGGTTCGCGAGGGCACGAGAAGGATGTCCAGGAGACTCGGGCATCACCATGACGCCCGAGAGTAGGATGAATGGGCGAACAATCGGTCCGCAAGGAGCGGCAGAATTCATGAGGGTTGGAATCATTGGCACAGGCGCAATCGCCTGGAAACACGCGCAGGCCTATAGGAACATCGGCTACGAGATTACGGTTTGCACCGATCGAACGGCGGAAAAAGGCCGAAGGTTTGCCGAGGCGAATGGCGCCAAATTTGTGGCGACGCCGGAGGAGCTTTGCAGCCACCGCCAAGTGGATTTTGCGGATGTGTGCACATTTCCGGCGTACCGGCTGGAGGCAGTCGAGTTGTGCGCCAGGCATGGAAAGCATGTATTGGTGCAGAAGCCGATGGCTATCGACCTTGAGACTGCCCGAAAGATGATCCTCACGGCACGGCAGGCAGGGATTCAATTGGGCGTCGTCAGCCAGCATCGCTTCGACGATTCAGTTCTGTTTTTGAAGCGGGCTTTGGCAGCGGGACGGCTGGGCAGAATCCTGCAGGCGGATGCGTATGTGAAGTGGTATCGCTCCGACGAGTATTACGCACGGCCGATCAAGGGAAGCTGCTCTGTAGAGGGCGGCGGCGCGCTGATCGGCCACGCTATTCACCAAGTAGATGTGCTGCTCGACCTGATTGGCGCGGTCGATGAGGTCTTTGGCTACTGGCAGCTTGGGGGCGCGCACAAGTTCGAGTCGGAGGACTGCGTTTGCGCGGTGTTGCGCTATGCGTCCGGCGCTACGGGCGTGATTCAGGCAGCGACGGCGTTTTGGCCGGGCTATCCAGAGAGGGTGGAGATTCACGGGTCGAAGGGCAGCGCGATTGTGACCGGCGATCAACTGACGGCGTGGGATGTGCGGGATGACTCGGGAGAGCCTGCTCCGCTCGCGCAACAGGCAAAATCGGGGGCGTCGGATCCGATGGCGATTTCGATAACGCCCTTCGAGCGGCAGTTCTCCGACTTTGGAGAGGCCTGCAAGGCGGGCCGGGCTCCATCGTGTTCAGGCGTGGAAGGCTACAAGGCTCTTCAATTGGTGCGGAGCATCTACACCTCGTGTGCCGAGGCGCGAAAGGTCAGCATTCTGCCGGTTGAATGGCCGTGACGCGAGACGCCCCTATTGAGTTGTGAGGTGCTACTGGTTGACACCGCTGGCCAGAAAGCCGCCATCGACGGCGATCACTATACCGGTAACAAATGAGGCCGCCTCGGAGGCCAGAAAGATTGCTGTCCCCGCCAGTTCGTGCGCCTCGCCGAATCGATGCATGGGCGTGCGCAGCAGGAGCTCTTCTCCGCGCGGCGTGCCCTGGACGAGCGATGCATTCAGCGGCGTGGGGAAGATGCCCGGCGCAATCGCGTTAACGTTGACTCCGCTCGCGGCCAGCTCAATAGCCAGGACTTTGGTAAGCGAAGCGACTCCGGCCTTGCTGGCGGAATAGGCCGCGACCCCGGAGAACCCTACAAACGAACTGAGGGAAGCAAGGTTGACGATGCGGCCATAGCCGGCGCGCACCATCGTGGGTCCAAAGACCTGGCAGGCGCGCAGTGTTCCGGTGAGGTTGGTATCGAGCACCCGCGTCCAAACGGCCTCGTCTGCTTCCAGGGTGGGCGCCATTGAGGTGATGCCGGCCGCGTTTACCAGGATGTCGATTTTGCCGAACCGATTAAGGACTTTGTCGTGCAAAGCCTGAAGAGAAGCGCGGCGGAGCACGTCGCTGGTCATGCACAGCGAATGGCGGCCCAGCGCCTCAATCTCCGCGGCCGCCTGCTTCACTTCCTCGATGCGGCGAGAGCTGGGAACCACATCCGCTCCGGCGCCCGCGAGACCGAGCGCGATCGCGCGGCCCAGTCCCGTGGTTCCGCCGATCACTACGGCGACCCTCCCGTTCAAGTCGAAAAGAGATTGGCTCATGGATGATATTTCTCGCCGATTCTTATTGCGTCAGCCTATGCCGTTCGCGTTTGATTCAGAATCTCCGCTGCCATGACAAACTGCCTCGGAGGTGGAGCACGCCCACGGTATTTATACGTGATCCGAACGATAAAGGTACAGCCAAAGCGGCCGGGGTTGTGTTCGTCCGTATTTTCCTAGGAAATGACCCGAATTCTGGCTGGCAGCGCAAAAGAAAGGAACACGAACAAAATACAGTACATCCACTCTCAACAGCGAGAGAATGAACAGAAATCCCGGCTTGCCGGCAATGCATATTCTAAGCGTAGAATCCTTCTGGGAGAAAAGACATGAGCGAGGTGCAGAAGAGCGGGATTTCGCGGCGCGGTTTCTTGAAGACGGGACTGGGAGCAGCGGCAGCCGCGGGATTTCCCGCAATTGTTCCAGCCACAGTATTCGGGCAGTATGCGCCCAGCAAGCGCATCAATTTAGGGTGTATCGGCGCAGGGCGTATCTCGCGCAGTCACGATATGGCTCTCCTTTTGCCTTACGACAGGGCGAAGATCATTGCCGTCTGCGACCTGGACGCGCATCGCGTGGAAGACGGCAAGAAGCTGGTGAACGACTTCTACGCGAACAAGACGGGGAAACCCTATGACGGTGTTGTAGGGTATGCGAACTATCACGATCTGCTGGCGAAAACGGATATCGACGCCGTGGTGGTGAGCACGCCGGACCACTGGCACGCGCAGATCGGCGTGGATGCGGTGCGGGCCGGCAAGGACGTGTACCTGCAAAAGCCGGCTTCGCTGACGATTGCGGAGGGCCGCGTACTGAGCAATGCGGTTCAGGCCTCCGGGCGCATTCTGCAGATCGGCAGCCAGCAGCGCTCGACGGCACAGTTTCGCTATGCTGCGGAACTGGTCCGCAACGGCCGCATCGGTGACCTGCAGCGAGTGGAGGTGGGTTTGCCGGGCGATCCAGCCGGCGGTGACAAGACACCGATGCAGGCTCCGGACTGGTTCAACTATGAGATGTGGCTGGGCGAGACGCCCTACGTCTACTACACCGTGGACCGCGTGCATCCGCAGAAGGGCTATGACCGGCCGGGATGGTTGCGTTGCCGGCAGTTTGGCGCGGGCATGATCACCGGCTGGGGCGCGCACCACATCGACAGTGCGCACTGGGGCATGAATACGGAGTACACCGGGCCGATCGAAGTTTGGGGTCAGACGGAGTTCCCGGACCATGGATTGTGGGATGTGCACGGGCCGTTCAAGGCCGAGGCAAACTACGCAAACGGCGTCCACATGAGCGTAAGCGGCGACTATCCGAACGGCATCAAGTTCTACGGAAGCAAGGGATGGATTTTTGTTTCGCGCGGCAATGAGCAGGTGACGAAGAGCGATCCAGTCGCCAAGCTGAACGATGCAACCGCGCTGGCCTCGAGCGATCCAAACATCGTCAAGTCGGTGATTGGGCCGGACGAGATTCATCTGTACGAGAGCAAGGAACAGCACAGCAATTGGCTGGACTGCATCATCAGCCGCAAAGAGCCGATTTCGCCGGTAGAGATGGGCCATCGTGCCTGTTCCACTTGCCTGATTCACGATATGGCGATGGTGCTGAAGCGCAAGCTCTACTGGGATCCGGTAATCGAGCGATTCAAGAACGACGACGAAGCCAACAGCATGCTGCACAGGCCGCAGCGCTCGCCCTATATGTTGTCGTAGAACCCGATTCCCAAAGAGGGGATGATGATTTCAAAACGCGATGCCTTGTTGGGAATTCTTGCTGCGCCAAGCGCTTTAAGCGCTTTTGCCGCGGCTGCGCCTGAGGAACAGGCGATTCTTGGGCCATCCGTTTTTCTTTGGGAAGAGATGAAGGCGGTGAAGACGAAGGTTGGCGAGGTGCGGTCGCTTTGCAAGTCGCCGACTGCGACGCTGGACCAGCTCGAGATGCACGTTTCCACGTTGAATCCGGGGTTGGAATCGCATCCGCCCCATCGGCACATGAATGAGGTGCTCATCATCCTGCGCGACGGCGAGTGCGAGACGTTGTCGAACGGAAAATAGGTGAAGGTGACGCCCGGCTCGGGGGTTTTCAATGCTTCCGACAGCCTGCACGGGTTCCGCAACGACGGGACGACGCCGGCAACCTATCACGTGATCAACTGGAGCCCAAACAAGGATATGGCGGCCAAGAAGTAGAGATTTCCGGGCGGATGGTTAGTCTGGCTTTCCGGTGTAGTGTTGGCTGTGGTGGACATCGGCGTGGTCTTCAAGAGACTCGAGGTGCGTGATGACCTCGGCCGGCATTCCCAACTCATCGGGCAGGCGTTCTTCAAGCGCCGTGGCCAGACTGTGAGCCTCGCTCACCGACGTCAGGCTCGGAAACAATAGATGCACTTCGATGATCTGGCGATATCCGGTGGTCCTGAAACGAACACCGTGATATTGAATGTTCAGATCGGAGCAGATTGCATCCAGCCGTTCTCGAATCCTTTTGCCGGCCTCCGGGTCGGAGTAATCGAGAAGCCCCACAGCGGATCGCCAGACCAGGCGCCCGCCTGACCAGAGGATGTTGACCGCAACAGCGATAGCCACGAGCGGATCGAAGGGCTTCCAGTGTGTCATGAGCACAAGCACCAGTCCCAGGACAACGCCAAAGCTTGTCCAGCTATCGGTCAGCACGTGCTTGCCGTCGGCCTCGAGGATAAAAGAATTAGTCCGGCGGCCAGTGCGAATGAGGTAGTAGCCCAGACCCGCATTCAGGATTCCGGCGATCAGAATCAGTGCAACACCCGAGCCCAGATGCTGGAGTTGCAGTCCGGCCATCCACTCTCGAAACGACTCGAAAAGAATCGCAATGGCGGCGACGACGATCAATGCGCCCTCGAATCCAGCGGAGAAGAAGGTGATTCGCTCGTATCCATAGAGAAAATGATGGGATGCCGGACGCCCGCTGAGACGAAGGCTGAAAGAGGCAAAGCCCACGGCGATGACATGAATGACCGATTCTGCGGCATCGGAGAAAATGGCGGCCGAGTGCGTCATCAGGTACGCTGCCGTCTTCCCGATGAGCATGGCCACGCCAAACGCGAGAGAGATTCGCATGGCAAGGTGCGCCTGCTTCCTCTCTTCTTCCTGTCGTTGGTGCGCTAAACCGTCCATGTCCTGCCTCGAAAGGTTGAGCAGCTCCGGAAGGATGCTTTGGATCTGGCCCTCTTCCCGATGTGCAGTGCCGGTATGGAAGATAGTGTAGCGCTAGCCGTCACCGCGCGGCATGCTTGGCGCGGGCGCCTCGCCAATACAGAAGAAGACCTATTAGGATCGAACCTGCTGTGCCGGCAACCAGCGTCAGAAAAAATCCGAGCTTGTTGGCGGTGCCGCCGGGTGGAACGAGCGAAAGCGCGATGCCGCCAAGGACGACGGCGAAGCCCAACCCGCCGGCGACCCAGACGCCAGCAACCCCTCCCGGCACCAGCACCGCATGAGGATTTCGGTCGCGGTCTTTGCGGCGCGCCAGTTTGATGACTGCAGCGAACATGTAGAGGAACGGAATGAAGTAGAGAATGATTCCGGCGTCGATCAGCTTTTGATAGGCGCCCTGGGTCGTCTCGTTGATCTGGCTCCCCAGCAGGATTGCGGCAGAGATTGAGGCCTGAACCAGGATGGAGACATAAGGGGTCTTCCACTTAGGGTGAATCCTGCCGAATGCGGCGGGCAGGTAGCGGTCGACTCCAACGACAAAGGGCACACGGGCGATTCCGGCCACTGTACTGCCCACGCCCCCAGCGTTGCCCACGGTAACCAGAATGGCGGCGAGGATTCCGAGGAAACCAAGTTTCAGCGCGACCGATCCAATAGTGATGGCCTGGAACACGCCGCTTTGTGGGTCAATGTCGGCTGCGGGGACGAGCGAGAGAATGGCAAAGGTTCCGACGACGTACATGAGAGCAATGAGCGCTCCGGCGCCAAAAACGGCCCGTGGCAGGGTGCGGCGCGGATCGCGCACTTCTTCGCTCATGGCAGAGACAAGTTCGAGGCCCGTAAAAGCAAATGCGATCTGAGACCAGAAGTTGACTGTGTCCCAATTCCACGTGGGCAACATGTTTGATACGGTGAAACGGGTTGCGGAGCCGTGCTGGAAACAGAGAATGGCCGCAATGCCAACCAGCATGAGCAGAGGCACATAGGTTCCCACGCCGCCGGCGTTCTGAAGCCACTTGCCGATGTTGAGGCCAACAATGTTGAGGACCACGGCAACCAGAAGAATGGCAAGGGAGACGGTGATTTGAAACGTCCTGTCCTGCGCAAGGGCTGAGCCGCGGCCACCGATTATGTAGGCCGCCATGGAGGCACTCGCGAGCAGCAAACCGGGAAAATAGAAGAAAGTGTAAATCCAATAGGTCCAGCCGGCGACGAAGCCGTGAAAGGGTCCGAAGGCTTCCCTCGACCACGCGTACAGCCCGCCCTCTTCAGGAAAGCGCGAGGAGAGTTCGTTGATGACCAGCGCCCCGGGGACAAAGAAGAAGACAGCGGCGAGAACCCACAGGCTGATCGACGAAGTGCCGTTGTGACCCGCGGCCGCAATCCAGCGAGGCCCGAGCACCGTGGCAATGTTGAACAACAGCACATCCCAGAACCCCATGGTCTTGCGCAACTGCGATTTGGGATCGGGCGAGAGAGGCGCGGGAAACGTCATAGAGCCACCCGGCATCGAGAAAGGCACGAATGCTGCATTCGGAAATGATAAAGGAACCGGCGCTTGGAATCCTTAAGGACGCTGCCCTTCAGTTAGAAATGCGCAGAGGGGCGTCTTCTTTTATATTGGTTTCAGTCGCGAGAGACCGTCAGGGCCGATGCGCCGCTGCGTCATGCACGAGTTGGAATGAATCGCCGACGATCGAGTTTTCTCCGGCCATCGCAACAAGATCTTCAGGAAGATTAGAAACGCGAGGGTATTGAAAATGCCGGCATCAGGAACCAAGGTTGCTAAAGGCAACGCTGCCAAGCCATTGACACAGTTGAAGGCCTGGAAGGCACTCAAGGCTCAGTACAAAAAGGTCGGCGCCATGCACTTGCGCGATCTGTTCGCGGCCGACCCGAAGCGCGGCAAGGAAATGACGGTTGAAGCGGAAGGCTTGTTCTTCGACTACTCGAAGAATCGGGTTACCGACAAAACCATCGAACTGCTCATCGAACTGGCGCAGGAGTCGGGCCTCCAGTCGCGGATCGAAGCCATGTTTCGTGGCGACAAGATCAATGTGACGGAAGGGCGCGCGGTGCTGCACGTCGCCCTGCGCGCGCCAAAAGGGGCCAGGATTCTTGTAGATGGCCAGAATGTGGTCCCAGAGGTCCATGCCGTACTCGACAGAATGGCGGCCTTCTGCAATCGCGTTCGAAGCGGCGAGTGGCGGGGCCATACCGGCAAGCGCATTCGCAATGTGATCAATATCGGCATCGGCGGTTCCGACCTGGGGCCGGTCATGGCCTACGAGGCGCTCAAGCATTACAGCGATCGCAACCTGACCTTCCGCTTCGTCTCCAACGTTGACGACACCGACTTTGCCGAAGCCGTCCACGGCCTCGATCCCGCGGAGACGCTGTTTATTGTCTCCTCAAAAACTTTCACCACGCTGGAAACGATCACCAACGCCCAGTCGGCCCGCGGCTGGCTGGTGAAGGGGTTTGGCGGCGACGAAAAGGCTGTTGCCAAGCACTTTGTGGCTGTGTCGACCAACGCGGATGGCGTTGGAAAATTTGGCATCGATACGGCCAACATGTTTGGCTTCTGGGACTGGGTCGGCGGACGCTATTCCATGGACTCGGCCATCGGTCTGGCTACCATGCTGGCGATTGGGCCGGAGAACTTTCGCGCCATGCTCGATGGCTTTTACCAGATGGACGAACACTTCCGGACGGCGCCTTTTGAGCGCAATTTGCCCGTTCTGCTAGGCCTGATGGGCCTGTGGAACACCGACTTTTTGGGCGCGCAGACCGTGGCCGTGTTGCCCTACGAGCAGTACCTGAAGCGCTTCCCTGCCTACCTGCAACAGTTGACCATGGAGAGCAACGGCAAGCACGTCACCATCGCCGGAGCAGAGGTTGACTACGAAACTGGCCCAATTTACTGGGGCGAACCGGGCACCAACGGTCAACACTCCTTCTACCAACTCATCCATCAGGGGACTCGGCTGATCCCCTGCGACTTTATTGCATTCGGCCATTCGCTGAATCCGATTGGCCGCCATCACGACATGCTGCTGGCAAACGTTTTTGCCCAGAGCGAGGCGCTGGCGTTCGGCAAGACGAAGAAGCAAGTGAAGGCGGAAGGCACACCGGAGTGGCTGGCGCCGCATCGCGTCTTCGAGGGCAACCGCCCGTCGAACACCATTCTCGCTGAAAGGCTTACGCCGGAAGTTCTCGGCAAGCTGGTCGCGCTCTACGAGCACAGCGTCTTCACGCAGGGTACGATCTGGCAGATCAACTCCTTTGATCAATGGGGCGTGGAACTGGGCAAGGTGCTTGCGCAGCGAATTATTCCGGAGCTCGAAAGCAAGGAAGAACCCAAGCTGAAGCACGACAGTTCCACCAATAACCTGATCCGCCGCTATCGAAAGCTCAAGAGAGGCAAATAGAATCGAGCAAACCTCTTGGCGCCGTGGATTGGAGCACCGCCTTGTCCGGGTAGCAGAAGTGCGCCCCAAGGACCCCAGCAACTCGCGGCGCTGGCACCTTGGCAAACAACGATTCCGGAAGGCGTTGAACGATCGCATTGGCCTGGAAGCAGTTTTTTGATTTCTCGTAACGGGTGGCGAATCTGCGAAAACATTTGAGTTTGCTGAAGCAACGTTCGATGCGATTGCGTTGTTTGTAGAGATCTTTGTCGTACTCGCGTTGTACCTTGCGAGATCGCCTTCGAGGGGAAGTGTATGGCTATGGGCCGGCAAAGGGCCCTTTTTTTGTGGGCGGCTGGGACGACATTCCTGGGTTACGGAGTTCTCTTCGCTAAAAAGTACTGATACATCGTGACGGTATCCCGAGAAAGTACTGATGTATCAGTTGAAATGGGGCGAAAGGAAGCACATTTCGCAAAATGTGCGCGGGGGTGGCGGGTTTTTAAAGGAGTTAGAGGGACGGGATTTCGGGAGTTGCACGGTGGCGTTTGCCCGAGGTTTGGTCTTGGGGAACCGATTACCCAGGCCGAATCCGCAACCCGCCGCGGCGTCACCCAACCCCGCATCAACGATCTTCTCCGCGGCCGCATCGCGCGCTTCTTGCTTGACACACTGGTGAACATCTCCGCTGCGCTCGGTCGCAAGGTGACGGTGCGCCTCGACGACGCGGCGTGATTCGCAAGGCGGTCGTGTTGGGTTGGGGCTCGCGCTGTCCCAAATCCCTAAAGCTGGGCTCGCAGTGCGCCTAACTGATCTACGGACTGAGAGGATCTATCCTTTGGGCCCAAGGTGGCTTTCAATATTCTGCGATAAATGAGCTGCCGCCGAATGCCTAATGTCATCCATCAAAGGGCCGAGATCCTCAAAGGAATAGAGACTGACTTTATGATTGGTGAGCGTCTTCTTAACAAATTCCCGAGCCGAATTCTCTACCTGCTCATCAAAATTTGCGACAACGACTAAACGCATCTCGCCCAGAGCTGGGTGCGGCTTTTCGTACAGCAGTTGCCCTTCGATCGCACTTCTTCCGGTCTTTGAGAAAATGACCTCTGGATCCGAGTCGAATTGCACCGGGGAGATGAGGTTGAACCGCCCATTCTGATACCCGTACGGTACTCGAATGGACCTTTTGATCTCGGAAATCTGGACTTTCACGGATTTCCGAACCATATCCACCACTCCTGCATCCTTGAGGCTTTGGGTCAGGCATGCGTCGATGCGAAGCCTTCGCTCTACCAGGTCCCCTCCCACCAAACGGCGGTGCAAATCCTTGACGTCCGTTTCAAGATCATCAACGTGCATCGGCCGAGGAGAAGTCATCTGGATAACATTCGCCCTCTTCGAAATGTACTCTTCCATTTCCCCGACACTCTGGAACTGCTGAGATTTCAGCTGATTCTCAATCGCGGCCTTTGCACGATTTACGAATTTCCAGTCCTGATTCCCGAAGAACTTACGGATCCGCTGGTTACTGCGGCTTATTACAACCCTTAGTCTCTTTTCGCTGGGAGAGTACAAGACCACCCCAATATTCACGCCCTCAAAGCGAGAAAGGTCCGGACAGAACTGTATCAGGGAGTAATAACCTCTGTGGTGCATCATTCAGTTCCTCCTTCCAATTCCATTTGCGGCCATAGCATCTGTTCGATGGACTCCGAGACGAAATGAGCTCGCTCTGTAACCAATGTAGCCAGCGCCGTACGACCCTCTCGATCAACCTCCCAGGCTGCAGGGACGATGCTAATGATCTCTTCGGCGTCTTGTCGAGAGAATTGCTCGAGGCGGACAGAAAGTCGTCGTACCTCTTCCCGATCAAGGAAATCTGAGAATTCGGGGAACAAACCGTAGATACGAGGATCTCGGCGCTTATCGATGAAGCCCAGCTTCCGGTTCAGCTCACCTCCGCAGGTGAACGCGTGAGTGAAGTCCATCGCCTTCAGTTGTACGCCACCTTTCCTCCCTGGACATTGGACGAGAAAAACATTGTCCTGGTTTCTTCTGCGCCCGTCTGGAGCATACCTGTCACAATTTAATAGCCATGTGTCGACCACAACTAAACCACTGATTTCATGTCGATTAGTTATCGACTTCAGTTCCTTCGCCGTGCCGCCCCAATTAAACCCGGCCAGCTCCGCCCGGGCAATGAACGCAGGGCCTGGACACGCCCGTCCCCCTTTTAGAAAGGGAATCTCATCGTCGGCGGTCACGTCCACAAGAGAGAAATCGAACGTTGAAAGCTCTAGCCAATCTGCAAGCATGCTGCCGACAAGTTCGCACGCTAGTGCATGAGGCCCCTCTGGATTTCCCAGCGCTTTCAAGTACCCCTCACCGATGTCTGTGTCCACTTTGACCGGCCCGGTAGCGGTGCCGAACCCTCGAACGTAACGCGTAATCCTGGTTGGTCTCCAACCATTTCCGTGGAGCGGCACGGCTTCCCCTAAGGAACATCAGTTCTTTGAACTTGACCGTTGGCACATTATCACTGTTCGGTACGAGAGATTCAACCCTATTCCGGCAAAATGGAAGAATTATCATGAAAAGATCATTGCGCCCTCTGGTTTCCGATCCTAGGCGTTGACGAGTGTCTTCGCGAACATGGCTTTAATCCCTCGCAACGCCTGCCGCGTGCGCTCTTCGTTTTCAATCAGAGAGAACCGCACATGCCCGTCGCCGTAATCCCCAAACCCAATCCCCGGCGACACTGCAGTCTTGGCCTCCGTCAGCAGCAGCTTTGAAAACTCGAGTGACCCCAGCTTGCGGTATTGCTCGGGAATCTGCGCCCACACAAACATGGTCGCCTTCGGCAAAGCCACCGGCCAGCCCAGCTTGTTGAGCCCCTCCACCAGTACATCCCGCCGCTTGCGATAGATGTCGCAAATTTCGTGCACGCACTCCTGCGGGCCCTCCAAAGCCTGGATTGACGCAACCTGGATCGGCGTAAACGTCCCGTAGTCGAAGTAGCTCTTCAGCCGCGCCAACGCCGACACCAGCACCGGGTTGCCGACCATGAAGCCCACACGCCAGCCCGGCATGTTGTAGCTCTTCGACAAAGTGAAGAACTCGACAGCCACCTCCTTCGCGCCGGGAACCTGCAACACGCTGGGTGGCTTGTAGCCGTCGAAGGCAATGTCCGCATAGGCCAGGTCGTGGATGAGATGAAATCCGTACTCGCGAGCTAGCTCGACGAGTCGCGCAAGAAACGGCAGATCGACACACTCCGTCGTCGGATTCGACGGGAAGTTGACGATCAGCGCCTTGGGCCGCGGCGTCATGCGCGGAATCAGGTCCTCAAGCTGCGCGAGAAACTGCTCCTGGTCGTGCACCGGCACGCTCACAATGTGCGCCCCGGCAATCACCGGCCCATAAATATGAATCGGGTAGCTGGGATTGGGCACCAGCACCGTGTCGCGCGAGTCCAGAATGGCAAGGCAGAGGTGCGCGATTCCCTCTTTGGAGCCAATGGTCACAATCGCTTCGGTGTCGAGATTGAGATCGACATCGTAGCGGGTCTTGTACCAATTGCAGATTGCCCTGCGCAGGCGCGGGATGCCGCGTGAGACCGAGTAGCGGTGCGTGGGGGGCTTCAGGACCGACTCGACCAACTTGTCGACGATGTGTTTGGGCGTGGCCCCGTCCGGGTTGCCCATGCCGAAATCGATAATGTCTTCGCCGCGGCGGCGGGCGCCGACCTTCATTTCTCCGGTGATGTTAAAGACGTAAGGCGGCAGGCGTTGAATGCGACTGAACTCTTCCATGATGTCTCCAGTTTAAAGGCGTGAGGGTGAAGGCCCCCACGGAAAAGGGCACGACGACCCTGAAGAGGAACCAGTTTGCTGAAGATTTTGAGGACGAGGTGAGACGGGTCTAGGCGGCCGTAGCCGCTGCACGGACCGCGCGCGCACCGATGCCGATACTGACAAGGCGCAAAGTGAAAAGGACACGATGGCCGCTGGGCTGCCGCATGGATTCGATTATAGCGGGTGGAAAGGGCGTTAGTGGCAAGTGCAGGGAAAGAACCGGTAGCAAGAGATTGATCCCTTTTGAACATTTCTTCGACAGCGATGGTGGGACTATGGATTTGGGATCAGTCTGCCACAACGAGCAGGGCCGCAAGTGTTTCCATCACATGTCTCCATTCGGGAGACGCGGCCTGAACCTCCTGAATGTGCTCGCGGAGCAGCCGCTCTTCCTCTCGTAAGGTGGCCCATGAACGCCCTGCTGATTTACCCGGAATTCCCCGATACATTTTGGAGCTTCAAACACGCACTGAAGTTCTTGGGCAAGCGGGCGGCGCAGCCTCCGTTGGGACTGATGACAGTGGCGGCGCTGCTGCCGCGCTCCTGGAAGAAGCGGCTGGTAGACACCAACGTGGAAGGCCTCCGCGATCGCGACCTGGCCTGGGCCGATGTGGTTCTGCTGAGCGGAATGCACATCCAGGGCGACTCGCTTTTGGCCATCGTCGAGCGGTGCAGAGCGCGCGGTTTGCGCACCGTTGTGGGCGGCCCCATAGCCAGCAGCGTGCCCGCGGCAGAGCTAAAGGCGGACCACGTTGTGATTGGCGAGGCAGAGAGCCTGATCGCCGGCTTGGCGCTCGATCTGGAACGTGGAACGGCCAGGCCTGTGTATCAGGCCTCCGAACGGCCGGAGATGACGACCAGCCCGCTGCCCGACCTGAGCCTGATCAAGATGAACCGCTATTCGACCATGGCCGTTCAGTACTCGCGCGGCTGCCCGTTCAACTGTGAGTTCTGCGACATTATCGAAATCTACGGCCGTCGTCCGCGGACCAAGGCCGTGGCGCAGGTGCTGGCCGAGCTGGACCAGTTGCGCGCCGCCGGCTGGCGGGAGGCGGTGTTTATTGTCGACGATAACTTCATCGGGAACAAGGCGCGCGCCAAGGAGCTATGCAAGGCGCTGGCCGACTGGCGCAACCGATACAAAACCAGCTTCGACTTCAATACCGAAGCCTCGTTGAACCTGGCCGACGACCCGGAGCTGATGCAACTGATGAAGGACGCGGGCTTCAACTCGGTCTTCCTGGGCATCGAGACGCCGGATGAGACCGGACTGATCGCCAGCAACAAGCTGCAGAATACGCGGCGGAGCCTGCTGGACAGCGTGGCCACCATCCAGAGCTATGGAATGCAGGTGATGGGCGGCTTCATTCTGGGCTTCGATACGGACCGCGAAGATATCTTTGACCGCATGGTCGAGTTTATCCAGAAAAGCGGCATTCCCATCGCCATGGTGGGACTGCTGCAGGCCATGCCGGGGACGCAACTGTTCCGGCGCCTGCGGGGCGAGGGGCGGATCGTGGATGCGGGTGGGGGCGACAACACCGGCGAGCGGCTGAATTTTCTTCCCCACATGGATGCGGCCAAGCTGGTGGAAGGCTACCGGTCAGTGCTCAAACAGATTTACTCCAGCGCGGCCTACTATGAGCGCGTGAAGCTTTACCTGAGCCGCATCCAAGCCAAGTCTGGAAGGCAGCCGGCGGGTGAGCGGCAGTCGAGGCAACAGTGGTTAACGCGGTCGAATGCACGGGCCTTCGTGACTTCGATTGTGCGCCAGGGAGTCTTCGGGCGGCAGCGGTGGAGTTACTGGAAGTTTCTGCTAACCGTTACGACACGATATCGGCACTGCTTTGGCACTGCCATGACGCTGGCGGTAATGGGTTATCACTTTCAGGTAATGACGCAGAAGATGTCGAAGGCCCTGGAAGCGGCTGCGCGGGCAGCAGAAATCGAAGAGATTCCGGTCCGCGTGACCATCGGCGGGTAAACAAGCGTGGACGCCAGAAATCGTCATCGCGCGGATGAGGTCGAGAAAAGCAAAGGTCAGTGGCCTGCTCCGACAGTAGTTTCGGCGTGTCCCAGAACCAGCGCGGAGTGCGCGGCGGCTTGCTCGTAATAGTGAACAAAGCGCTGCGGTTCGGTGGCCTGGAACGACGCAAGGTTGTGCGCCCAGCGATACCCCACTGGCTGATAGATCAGTTCGGCAGCAACCTTGAACGGCCCAGGCGCGCCGCCGGTAGAGACCGCGTAATGCGAAGTGCTGGAGCCTGCCGTGAAGTCAGGATCGGCCGCCGCTTCACCCTGGACGGCGATGTCGTGCGGCGCGGTCTTTTTGTCAAAGCCGGCAGGGAGGATACGGTTGTCTTTGAGGTATTGCGTAGCAGTGAGCAAGCCGGTGGTCACGTGGCTCTGGCTGTCGCCGAGGATGGGCTCGAAGATCTGCACCTCATCGGCTTTGGTGATGCGTGTGAAGTGCGGCGAATAGCGCGTGGGATCGGCGTCGTTCAGGTTGCCGGCAATGGAGCCGTCGGGGTTGAGCTTGCCGGACTCGAAGACGATGTGGCCGTCCGCAGCAGTGACTACGACGTGCAGCCAGGCCCGGCGCGAAGGGAAGGCCGTGGGCAGCTTGTGTCCAGTAAGGTTCTCAACACGCACTGCGAATGAAAGTTGGCTCCCCGCAAGCTCCGCAGGGCCGAGAGTGATGCGCGCGGATTGAGATTGCAGGAAAACCGTAATGCGGGTGGTGGCCGCCGCCAGTTCGGCAGGCTGTGCGGTGACGGCGAGCTCATCGCGATGCGCGCCCAGCACGTCCTCCATCAGAAAGTTGGCGCCAGCGAAGGTGTGGCGCCGGACGCCCTCGCGCGGACCGGCCAGGAGCGATGCAACCGCCACGGGCCCACCCACCGCGGGCATGTGGCATTGCTGGCAGGTCTGTTTGCCGTTGTAGTCGCTGTGCAGCCACTCAAGATAGGGCATCTGTTCCGGGAGTTGGCCGATCTGCTTGCCGTCGGGGCCGCGCGCAATGGTGTATAGGGTGTGGCAACTGCCGCACAAACCCGCATCGCGAATATGGTCGGCCTGCGTTGGCGCGTAGCCCGTGGTCATCACGTGCACCCGCATCACGCGGTCGGGGTCGGCGACATAGGGGCCAAATGCGGGCCGCGTTTGCGCGCCGGGCGCTGCAACTGCGAAGTTGCCATTGTAGGTGGCGGGCGTTCCAAGGCCCGTGGCCTGAATTTGGTGGCAGACCGCACAGGAGACACCGTCGGCCGCGGCTGCGTCTTCTGGATGTTGCGTGTTAAGCGGCAACCGCTTGAAGACCTCGGTTTGGCGGTTCTGGGTCTTATCCTGCAGATTCTGCAACGGCATGTGGCAACTGGCGCAATCGTTCTGGATGGCGGCGCTCGATTCGGGATGCTCCAGAACCTCACGGCGCATGCTGCCCTGCCAGTAGGGGTCGCGCGCGGAGTTGGCCATGATGCTTGCGCTCCACTCTAACCCGATGGAGACGTCTTCACCCTTGGAGGTTTTGAGATTATTGTGGCAGGTGAAGCAGCGGTCGGAGGTGCGGAAGTCCTGGGAGGGGTCCTGCCGCTCGGAAGCCTGCGTGTTGGCGGTCTTCGGCAGTGCCAAGCTGACAAGAGCTGCAATCGTAGCAAGCACAAATAGCGGCAGGCGGAACTTCATATCAATCCCTCCGGGGCCGGCGTTTGGCCCAGCCACAATCGCGCAAAATTCGTGGCGGCGAGCGGCCGGCGATCTCGGTAAACCGCGTTCGCAAACTCAGGTTAGCACGGTCCTTAAGCATGGTCCTGCTGACGGCGGCCGCGCGTCATCCGCGTCATCGGAATCCCTCTCGGCCAGTTCTGCCACCTGTCCGACCTTATACTCAAATATGAGATGAGTACGCTTGTGCCCCCCGATTTTCCGCCTGTAGACGAACAAATGGACCTGCTCCAGAAGGGGGCGGCGGAGATTATCCGCGTCAGCGACCTGAGAGAGCGCCTTGAGGACAGCCGCAAGACCGGCCGCCCCCTCCGCGTAAAAGCCGGCTTCGACCCCACCGCTCCCGACCTGCACCTGGGCCACACCGTGCTGATGCGCAAGCTGCGCCACTTTCAGCAGTTGGGGCACCAGGTGATTTTCCTGGTGGGCGACTTTACTTCACTAATCGGCGACCCCACAGGCCGCAACGTGACCCGCAAGCCGTTGACGCGCGAACAGATTGACCAGAACGCCGAGACCTACAAGGCGCAAGTCTTCAAGATCCTCGACGAAAAAGCCACCGAAGTGCGCTACAACTCCGAGTGGCTGGGCAAGCTTGGCTACGAAGGCATCATCCGCGTTACCTCCCACTTCACCGTGTCGCAAATGCTTGAACGGGACGAATTCAACAAGCGATTTCAGGCCGAGCAGCCCATCAGCCTCCACGAACTTCTCTACCCGGTGATGCAGGGGTACGATTCCGTCGCTCTCGAGTGCGATGTGGAGCTGGGTGGCACCGACCAGAAGTTCAACCTCCTCTGCGGCCGCGAGCTGCAGCGCCACTACGGCCAAAAGCCGCAGATCGTGCTGATGACGCCGATTCTCGAAGGCCTGGACGGCGTGCAGAAGATGTCGAAGTCGCTCGGCAACGCCATCGGCATTAACGAGCCCCCCGCCGAAATGTACGGCAAACTCATGAGCATCTCCGATGAGCTGATGTGGAAGTACTGGGTCTTCCTAACCGACCTTCGCCAGAGCGAAGTCGACGCCCTCGAAGCAGAAGTAAAAGCCGGCAAGCTGCACCCCATGGAAGTAAAGAAGCGCCTAGCCCGCACCATCACCGCCGGCTTTCACAGCGAAGCCGCAGCCGCCAGCGCCGGCGAAAACTGGGCCCGCATGTTCCAGCAGAAGGCCGAGAGCGAGGATCTGCAAGAGGTCGCAGTCGTGTTTGCGGATGTGGCAGGACCAAGGGGAGAGTTGCATATTCCCAAGCTCTTGGTGCGGTTGGGACTAGCAGCCAGCGGAGCCGAGGCCTCCAGGAAGATAGACGAAAAGGCCGTGAGGGTAGATGGAGATTTGTCTGGTCGTTTGCGGCCTTGGTTCAATAATCTCCCAACGCGCATCGTTGTGCGGCTGGGCAAGCGGGCCAAGGTGGCTGTGATCTCGTAAGATGGCAAAACCGGTGGTTCTTTCGTAAGAAAGACCGAGCGACCGGAGAATGCTACGCTGTTTTTTCGCGGCGCTTCTTGATGTCTTCCACAATCTGCTGCACGGTGATGCCCTGTTGCCACTTGTGCCGGTCCCGCGTATAGTCGCCGCTTCCCGGACGGTAGATGCGCAGGAAGCGTGCGAAACCGCCAGCGCCCAACGTCCGCTGAAGTATTTCCAAGGCGTGCTGCCGGAACTGTTCGTCCGTCATTTCAGCAACGGCGCTCTCCTCTTCGCGGGTCATGGCGTGAATCTCCTCCTCCAGTTTACAGGATTCTCGACTGTAATAGCTGGGTTACCCAATCCGCGCTGGACTCGCCGAATGAAGCGGTCATCGGTGGTGAGCAGGCCGTCTACCGCTGCCTCTTCAGCGCAGGCCAGATGCAGGGCATCGAAGGCTCCATGGCCAAGCTTTTCAAGAAAATCGGCGCGCTGAAACGCCTCATCGGTCAAGATGATCCGCTCTGCGGATGAAGCAAGGAGTTCCAACACCCCCGGACGCTTATCACCGTAAGGGTTATTCAGGATTTCCGCTTCGAGAACTTCGCTGACGACCCATCTCACTGCTCCCTGGAAGACAAGAATGAAGAAATCCTCAACGGCGCGTGATTCAGCACGAATTCGAGCTTGACTCCCGTTATCAAATAGGCGAAGCAGGGCGCAAGCGTCGAGATAGATCCTTGGAATTCTTGCCATTCCCGTCCATATTAGACCGTCACGCCGAATTGACAAACTGGCTTTTTACTTTTAGCCAAATGGCATATACTGGGGATGGAGGTCAGCCATGGCGACCCATTCCGTACCCGAAGTGCTTGGCGGCGAGATTGTTCTGGGCAGGCCGGTCAACAAAAGCGGCGCCCTTGCCGATCTGGTGCGCGAAGGGCTTCCGGTCAAGGCGCTCCTCCTGCTGGCCGAGCGGCTCGACATCCGTCAGGCGGAAATCTCCGAGAAGATCGGGATTCCCAAGCGCACCCTCACACGCCGTCTCACGCAACACTCCCGCCTCACGGCAGCCGAATCCGACAGGGCAGTGCGGCTGGCCCAGGTCTACGCCAACGCCGCGGAAACTCTGGGCGACGGCGACAAGGCCGCAGCGTGGCTCAAAACACCGAACCGCGCCCTACGCGGAGGCCGGCCGCTGGACCAGTTAGATACCGACCCCGGCGTGCGCGAAGTCGAAGACGTTCTGGGCCGCATCGCCTACGGCGTTTATAGCTGATGCAAATCTGGCGCATCTGCCGGGCACGGTTTGCCGGCGAGGCGTTTTCCGGGATAGGCGTCCGGCGCTTTGGCGGCCGCTGGAACTCCTCCGGTGTGCCCATGGTCTACGCGTCCACTTCGCTGGCACTGGCGGCTATCGAACTGTTTGTTCACTTGGAGCCCAACCTGCAGCCGGACGACCTGGTTTCGATTGCCGCCACGCTGCCCGAGGGCGAGCCGGCTCGACGGCTGGGGCCGCACGAGCTGCCCGCAGACTGGTGGACAGACGATTTCGAGCCGCTACGGGCGATTGGGGACGGCTGGATTCGCGAGAAAAGTTCGCTGGTCATCGAAGTTCCTTCGGCGGCGTTGCGCATGGAGTGGAATGTTCTTGTGAATCCGCTGCATCCGGCGATTGCCGACATCAAGGTCGAGGAGCCGCAACCGTTTCACTTCGATGCCCGGATGTTTCGGTGAGTCGTGAAATGGGGAACGGCGGCTTCCAAGATTTCTGAATCGCGACTTGCGGCGTCTACGCTTTGAAATCCAGCTCAACTGGATCGATCAGCGGTGCAAGCCACCGCAGCAAGGCCATGTGCGCAGGGTGGATCGAGTAGAAATCGGCCGCTTCCTTGTCGACAAACTTCATCATGCCGGCGAAAGTATATCCCTGCCCGCGCGGGGAGAGATTCAGACCCACGCACACCTCGATGAGCCCGGGAATGACGCCGCGAAACGCCCGAATCTCCTTCTCGGCGCGAGCCTTGTCTTCCTCGGTCGCTTCAGACTTCCATCGGAATCCAAAGATATGAACAAACATGGGTACCTCTTCGTTGATTGGCCTAACTTGCCAGCGCAAACTTCCGCGCCGACTCAAGTAGCTTGGAAACCGATTCCTTCGAGCACGACTCCGTATAAATCCGCAGCAGAGGCTCCGTCCCGCTGGCGCGCAGCAGGATCCAGGTTTCGGCGGCTTTGGGCTTGGCCTTCGCTTCGGGGTTGTCGAGATAAAACTTCACTCCGTCCAGATTCTCCTGGCGGAGGATGGGCATTCCGGCCAGAACCGGGTCGCCGATCTTGAGAGAGTGGGCGCGGGCGATGGCGGCGTTCTTGACGTCGTCGGGGATGGTCAGGTCGATGCGGCCGTACTGGTGCTCGCCGTACTCGGCTTGCAGATCGGCGACCAGTTGGCCGAGAGTCTTGCCTTCCTGAGCCATCACGTTGGCGAGCAGGAGCGAGTTGAGCAGACCATCGCGCTCCGGCAGGTGGCGCTGGAAGCCGATGCCGCCCGATTCCTCGCCGCCCATCACGATCTCGCGCTCCAGCATGTAGTCGCAGACAAACTTGAAGCCGATGCCGTGCTCGATCAGCTCGCGACCGTGCCTGGCGCAGATGCGGTCCAGCATTTTGGTGGTGTTGAAGGCGCGCGTAACAGCTCCGGGCCAGCCTTTGTACTTGAGAACCCAGCTGAGCAGGACAGAGTAGATCTTGTGCGGATCGACGAAGTTGCCGTGCTCGTCGGTCGCGCCGATGCGGTCCGCATCGCCGTCGGTGCAGAGGCCGGCCTGGCAGCCGTTCGCCACCACCGCCTCGCCCAGTGCGCGAATATGCGGCTCGATGGGCTCGGGATTGATCCCCGGAAACAGCGGATCGGGATTGGAACGGATTGCGACATTAGCCACGCCGATGCGCGTGAAGATGTCGGAGATAAGCGTCCCGCCGGCGCCGTACATGGAGTCGGTGCAGAACTTCATGCCCGATTTCGCGATCAGGTCAAGATCGGCAAAGTTCTCGATGGCCTTTAGATAAGTAGGAAGAAAATCGACTTCCTCAATCGTCGCCGGTTTTGCGGGGCGCGCAACCGGCTTGCCGAGGTGTGACTCGATCTGGGCAATAATCGACGGCTTGCCCGATCCGCCGTACCATGCCTTGTATTTCACGCCGTTCCATTGCGCCGGGTTGTGCGATGAGGTGATCATGATGCCGCCGGCCGCGCCGCGCTCGCGCACGCCGAAACTGAGCGCCGGTGTCGGCGTAATGGCATTCGCCAGTTGCACGGGAATACCGGTTGCGGCGGCAACCTCGGCGCACGCGCGGGCAAACGCCTTCGACTCGAAGCGCGTGTCGTAGCCGATGCACAGGCCTTTGGCGGGATCTTCTTTGGCGTGGACGTAGGCGGCAATGGCTTCGGCGGCGATGCGCACATTGGCAAAGGTAAAGTCGTCGGCGATAAGGCCGCGCCAGCCGTCGGTACCAAACTTGACTTGAGATTGGGGCATACTTTGTTTCTCGTTCTCCCTGCTCATTGAGTGTAATTAATCGCGGCAGGAACGGGCAGCACGAGCAGCGTCCCTACAAACCTTGTCGGACGGGAAACGTCATGCAGTTCGCGAACTCGTCCTGGAAACCGGGGTCGGCGGCAAGGCTCACATGCTCGATTGAGGGCAACGCAGGCTCCTCCGCCGCCAGCAGTAGCATTTTCGCTCCGCGCAAGGCGGTGTTGCCGGCAGCGTGAACCAACTGGCGCGGCGCCCCAAGGAAACCAATATCGATGAGGCCGATGCGAATGGCGCTCTCGATCTGTACGTAATTGCCGAACGCGCCCGCTAGATAAATGCTTTTGAGGTCGCCTTTGCCGGGGTCCAACCGCTGGAGCAGCAATCTGAACCCCGATGCGATGGCGGCCTTGGCCAGTTGCAGTTCGCGGATGTCGGCCTGCAAAAGAACCACCGGCCCCGCCACCGGAAAGACCTTTGTCCCATTGGCGATGCGGCCCGAGGGGAGAATGGCTCCGCTGTCGAGGCCCGCCGCCACCGCATCCACAAGGCCGCTGCCGCATATACCGCGTGGCTCAGTGTCGCCGATGACCGTGGTCTTCATCTCGCTGCCCGCGAGCGACACGTAGGAGATGGCTCCGGTGGCCGCGCGCATGCCCATGCGGATGGAGCCGGCTTCAAAGGCTGGGCCTGCCGCCGTGGAAGCACAGACCACGCCGTGACGGTTGCCGATCGCGATTTCTCCGTTGGTGCCGAGGTCGATCAGCGCGATAAGGTCTTCGCTGTTCGTCATGCCGGTGGCAACGATACCGGCCAGAATGTCTGAACCGACAAAACCGCCCAGACACTGCGCGAAACGGATGGTGCTCGTTGCTGGAAGAGGCCAGCCCAATTCCTGCGCGTGAAAGCGCTGCTCGCCGAGATGAGAGGAAACGAACGGCGCACGGGAAAGCGGTTCCACGTCGCGGTTGGAAAACAAGTGGTGCATCACCGTGTTGCCCACCAGAACGACCTCGGCTACTTCGCCCGCGCGCCCGCCAGCGAGACGTGTAATCATCTGCCCCAGAGCGCCGCGCACCAGCGTTGTGAGATCGTCTCCGTGCAGGGCCGCGCGAATCCTGTTCATCACGTCTGCGCCAAACGAGGCCTGCGGGTTCAGCTCGGTCTCGACGCCGAGTACATTGCCAGAGGCGAGGTCTACAATTTGCGCGGCGATGGTTGTAGTGCCCAGGTCGATGGCAATGCCCAGGCCGCGCTTTCCCGTACCCATCAGACTGGTGTCGTCGGTGAGCACGTCCATCTGCCACTGGAAGCACTCGAGCACCAGCGGCGTGCCCGCCCGCGCCTGGCATGCGAGCCGCCAGCCACCGTCCAGTTGGTCTTTCGAGAAGGTCGTTCGGTCCAGGTCCGTGACTGGCAGCGATCCAGCCAGCACACGCACGCCACAACCGCCGCAGTTGCCTGTTCCTCCGCATGGAAACTCAACGCCCTGCCCGGAGAGCGACGAGATCAGCGATGCGCCGCGCGGCACGTCTACTTCCACTGCGAGGGGCTCCAGACGAATTCGCACTTCGTCAGCGGTCATACTGCATCCACGATTCCGTCGCCCAGTGTTGCCCGGATCGTCGCGCCCGGCGGCACAACCAGAAAGCTGGCCGCATCCCACTCGCCGCTCACAAGCTGCTCAAGCAGCGCGACGGTTCCCTTCACCTCCTCGAATGCCCATCCCTCTTTCTCTGCCTCTCCACAAGCCTTGCCGCGGCTGGCGTCGTCTGACGCCACTCCGGTGGAAATATAGGTAAGCCCGGAGTAGTTCCGCCGAAATGCGTTGAACTGTTCAAAAAGATATTTGCCGTTCTCCTCGCCGTATTGGGCAACGAGTTCTTCGAGGGTGCGCCGCTCCCCGAGTGGACTTTTTTGCGACGCGAAGGCAGGCTCGAGCTGCATTCCCGGCGTTTGATACTCAATCCATCCCGGAGAGCGGTAATAAACACCAGGATGATTTTCGAAATAAGCCATGTAGGCCTGGTGGCCGCCCATCAGCAAACCGATGCAGTCGTGGACGCGGGGGAGAACAAGTTGCGTCTTTCCCGCGCGCAGGCCTTCAGTGCCCCGGCCGCAGAGCGCGTATCCCAGCAGGATGGCGTCGAAGCCGTCGCTATCCGCAGCGTCGATGCGTTCCTGCAAGTGTGGGCGCATCTCGATGCCAAGATCGTGCAGCCCCATGGGAACATTCTCCACTTCGATGGAGTGGGAACAGCGGGAGACTGCGTCCTGCATTTCACGCGTGAACACCTGGCAAACGATCGCCTTGAATCGCATGGTTAGAGCGTGTCTCCGATTTCCAGCTCAGCATCGCGATCAGACCGCCGTGGGCCGAAGACAGTTCGATCTGGACTTGAGCCCATAGCTCGCTTTGTCGTAGAGACTACCATATTGCGATTCCATCTCGTGGAGAAGCGTCTCTTCGTCGGCTGGGAAGACGGCTACTGCATCCTCAATGCGTGTCAGCCACTGCTGCTCTTTTCGTGAAAGATGGAGTTTCCCAAGCGCGAGACCATCTTTCAGGACCGCTTGCTCAATCATTGCCTCACGCCACCGCTAGAAGATTCTTGACCAGGCTGCCCGCGCCACCGGCGTTTTCGCTGTATCCGTCGGCGCCGATCTCCATGGCGTATTCGGGATACACTCTCTTGAAGTGCAGGAGGGAAGCGCGATGAGGATAACTGGGGCGGAGAGCGCGCAGGTGGAGTTGGGTGCCCGGTTTGGCACGGCACGGCAGCGGACGCTCGAGTTGTGTGCCGGGCTGTCGGCGGAGGACATGATGGTTCAGTCGTGCCCGGAGGCTTCGCCGGCCAAGTGGCACCTGGCGCATACGGCATGGTTCTTCGAGTCGTTTGTGTTGCGGGAGTTTTTGCCCGGCTATCGGCTCTTCAATGCGGATTTTCCGTGGCTGTTCAATAGCTACTACGAGGGGTTTTCGGCGTTTCCAGAGAAGCGGTTGCGTGCCGTTTTTGCCCGGCCGGCGCTCGATGAGATTTTGCGCTACCGGGAGCATGTGAACGAGGGAGTGGAGCGGTTGCTGGAGGTGGGCGCGGAACAGGAGGCGCGGCGGCGGATTGAGCTGGGCGTGAACCACGAGGAGCAGCACCAGGAGCTGCTGCTGACCGATATTCTTCATGCGTTTTATACCAATCCGCTCAGGCCGGTCTATGCGAGTGGGGAGCTCGACAATCCCAGGCATGAAAATCCAGTCCTGGGAAGCCCGAAAGGTTCGGTGAGCTATCAGCAGTTTGAAGGCGGGCTACGAGAGGTTGGATCCAGTGGTGAGGGCTTCTGCTTCGACAATGAACTGCCGCGGCACAGGGTTTGGCTGGGGCCGTTCGCGATGGCGCGGCGGCTGGTGACCTGCGGCGAGTTCGCCGAGTTCATGGCCGATGGCGGTTACAGCAGGCCGGAGCTTTGGCTTTCGGCGGGCTGGAATACGGTGAAGAGCAACGGGTGGCGCGCGCCACTTTACTGGATGAACGAAGGCGGCGAGTGGAACGTCTTTACTCTGCGAGGCGAGTTCCCGTTGAAAGAACTCGAAACGGCCCCCGTGAGCCATGTGAGCTTTTACGAGGCCGATGCTTATGCGCGTTGGGCTGGGCAGCGGCTGCCGACTGAGTTTGAGTGGGAGACCGCAGCCGAGGGTCAGCCAGTGGAAGGAAATTTGCTGGACTCGGGGTTGCTGATGCCCTCCCCTTGCAAAGAACTCCTCCAAAACGAGCACGGCACGGAGTGCTTTGGGGATTGTTGGGTGTGGACGGCCAGCGCTTACCTGGGTTATCCGGGGTTTAGGCCTCTCAAGGGAGCGCTAGGCGAATACAACGGTAAGTTCATGAGCGGACAGATGGTTCTGCGCGGCGGCTCGTGCGTGACGCCGGCGGCGCACATTCGTGCGAGCTACCGGAATTTCTTTGCACCGGAGACACGGTGGCAGTTTTCCGGAATACGGTTGACTTCTTTGTAATCTTTTCAAGGTAATGTCGCATCCAAGGGACCGGATGACAACTTTCGTTTTCCCCACGGCTGCTACACAGATTGAGAAACCGGTCGCAAACCAACGAGCCACCCACGCACTTGCTGTTGACGAGGGGGTGGCTTCGGCGGTGCGCGCGGGTCTCAGTTCCGAACCCAAACGACTACCTCCGTGGCTGTTTTACGATGCTGCGGGATCGCGGTTGTTCGACGAGATAACCGATAGGCCGGAGTACTACCTGACGCGGACAGAACGCGGCATTCTGAGGGCGCACGCGGACGCGATGGTCGCACGGGCAGCGGACGGGGCCCGGCTGCGGATCACGGAGCTTGGCGCCGGTTCGGCGGACAAGACGCGGCAGCTGCTGAAAGCGGCTGTCGCGCGACAGGGGACAGTGGTCTACGAACCGGTAGATGTGTCCGCCAGCGCGCTGGACGCGGCAAGGGAACGAATCGAACGGGAGATTGACGGAGTTGCGGTGGCTCCGCGAGTGATGGATTACACGCACGGGAATGGGCGTGGCTTGGAGTTGACGCCAACCGAGACGGGCGAGCGGCGGCTGGTCCTCTATATCGGATCGAGTATCGGCAACTTCGATCCGCCGGAGGCGATGCGGCTGCTGCATCGTGTGCGGGCTGGGCTCCGACCCGGAGACGGGCTGCTGCTGGGCGTGGATCTGGTAAAGGACGAGGCCACGCTGCTGGCTGCTTACGACGATGTGGCTGGCGTTACCGCGCACTTCAACTTGAACATGCTGGCTCGATTGAACCGGGAGCTGGAAGCGGAGTTCAATCTGGAGAACTTTGAGCACCGGGCAGTCTGGAACCGGGCGGAGTCGCGGGTCGAGATGCACCTGGAAAGCCGGATTGCACAGAAGGTCCAGATCGCGGCGGTGGATTTGGAAGTGTCGTTTGCCGAGAGCGAGACCATTCACACGGAAAACAGCTATAAGTATCGGGCTGGCCAGGCGGAGGCGATGCTGGCGGAGGCCGGGTTTGCGGCGGCGGGCAGTTGGACGGATGAGCGAGGGTGGTTTGTGGTTTGCCTGGGACGGGCGGAGTAGCGCGGAGATTCTACATGCGCGGTGCCGGAGCGTTTCCTACTTTTCCACGGCACGGCTGCTGCTATCTGTTTGTGTTTAAACACGATATTTGTTGCACTTGGAATTTAAATGTACCCGCCCATTTTTTCTTGAGCACACACTTCTTCTTTTGAGGGATCGAGAGCCCTACCCGACGAGCGACAAGGCCGCGGTTCCCTTGTGGGGCGGGATGAACTTGTCGGCGCGGAAGGCGATGGCGAGCTTCTCGCGGCTGAGGAGCTTGCGAATCTGTCCGCGGGCGTGATCTGCCCAGGGGCCGCGGTTGTCGAGGCGCACATAGGCCTGCCAGTGGCGCAGAGCGGGGCGGTGCTGGGCTTTGCGCTCGTAGGCCAGGGCCAAGTTGTAATGGGCGTCCGCGTAACGGGGCGCGAGTGCGACGGCACGGGAATAAGCAGCGACGGACTCATCCGGGCGATCGAGCTCGTCGAGCACGTTGCCGAGATCGAAGTAGGCGAGCACATAGCTGGGATCGGCTATGGTGGCGCGGCGGTAGAACTCTTCCGCCTGGGGATACTGGCGAAGATGGAAGTGCAGAGTGCCGAGGTTGATGCTGGCCGGCGCATAGTCCGGATCGAGTTCGAGAATCTCTTCGTAGAGAGCAATGGCGCGCGCCTTTTCGCCGGCCTCTTCTGCCTGCACCGCGGCAAGGAACCGTTCCTGGATGCCGTTGGGTTCAGCGACCGGATTTCGTAGCGAAGCCGGTTCGGAGCAGCCGGACTCGCGGTTGAACTGGCCGGACCTGTCAAAACGCTCGAAGTCAAAGAGCAACTGGCGGCGGATGGGATCGACCATGGCGCCGTGATGGCGAAAGGCGAGGCGCGTTCCCGTGCGCACCAGGCAGGCCTCGAGCAAGGGGTTGGCCATGCCGGCTACCGCCTTCATGGCCAGGATCGAATCCCTGATGGAGGCCGCGGGAATATCGTCTTCGCGCAGGATGCGCAGAGTTCTGAGCTGGCCCAGGTCCTGAAATGTGTAAGTCTGCTGTTGAGGAATGAGTCCGGCTCTTTCCCATCCCTGCAACTGATGGGTACTGATCTGCAAGATGCGGAGAACGTCCTGACGGCTATAGCTGGTCACTCTTGAGCACTCCCACACGTCGCACACTTTGGCCGGGGCTTGGTATTCCCATTCTGAGTTCATCCCCTTTTCGGCTCAGGCGCCCGACGAAGCTCCTGGAACAGTTACGGAGAAACCGCTCTTGCTGCGATTATGCCAAGAGTTGAAGTGGATAAGCAGTCCGGAATTAGGGTGGCAAGCAGAAACCCGTGGATAACAGTTGTCTCACTTGGTTCAAGTTGCGCGGGAGTGGACTGTTGCGGCTAAAAACAGGAGCCCTTGGGGCGCTCGGGGGTGAAGTCGGCCTGCTTTGTGGGGATGCCGAATTACGTTCCCTGAATTTCGACCGATGAACTAGTGATGAACTAGTATTGACGGCGTGTGCGAGATCGGGACAAAGAAGCTGGAAGCGTATGATTGGGCCTCGAGTACAATCGAAAATCCGGTTCGCGCTCGACGAGCCCCTGACGGTGCTTTCGATAGACGATGGAATCGAGTCACTACTCGGCTTCGGTAATGAGGAATTCCTCACATCCAGAGTGAGCCTAAAGGACCGCATTCACCCGGAGGATGCCGACATTGCCGGCATGCTGTTTTCCCCCCGGCTCGAAGAAGAAACGGGATCCTTCAACATCCGCCTGCGTCACGCCGATGGGCGGATTCGCTGCGTCAGGGGGGAGTACAGCAAAGAATGCGCCGCTGAGGGCGGGAAAACGGCTCTCAATCTGCTGCTGCAGGACGCGAAGAGCCTGTATGAAAGCCGCGTCGAGCCAGCCAGCCTGACCACCATCGAACCAATGATGGCGATCGCAGACGGAGCCCTTTACTTCAAGAACCGCGATCATGTTTACACGGCGGCCAACCGGCAGGCCGAACTGACCTTTGCCGGTCCAGGCGACGGGAACCCGGGATTGCCAGGCAAGACCGATTACGACCTGTTCCCGGAAATGTATGCCGACGCCTATTACAGGCTTGAAAAGGAGGTTTTTGCAGGGAGCCCTGGGGCAAGTGAAACCCAGGCTCTGCCGGACGAAGATGGAAAGAAGAGGTGGGTAGAAAGCCGGAAATTCGCGTTGAAAGATCCTGGTGGAAGGATCATTGGCCTGTTCTGCGTGTCGATCGGCATCACCGAGAACATGAAGGCGAGTCAGGAACTCCAGGCAGCAGAGCAAGAATATCGAAGCATCTTTGACGGAGCGCTGGAGGGGATGTTCCGGATAGGCCTCGACAGCCGGGTTCAGATCGCCAATCGCGCTGCCGCACGGATACTAGGATACGATTCGCCGCAGGATGTTCTGGAATCGGTCAAGGCTGTCGGCCGCGACATCTGGTTGGACCGGAATGAGCGTGCGCGTTACATGCGGATGGTCTCAGAAGATGAGGCTCACGCCGTTTTGGGATTTGAATGCCAATTCAAGTGCAAGGACGGAACTCCCCTTTGGGTTTCTCTTAATAGCCGGCTGGTCTTCGGAAACGATGGACAGCCAGTCTGCTACGAGGGTTTCTTTGTAGACATCGCCGAGCGGAAGCGTGTTGAAGCCGCGCTGCGGGAGAGCGAGGAGTCGCTTCGCGATGCGCAGAAGATCGCCGGTTTGGGCAGCTACGTCACGGACATCGTCGCAGGGACGTGGACAAGTTCCGAGGTCCTGGACGGATTGTTCGGAATTGGCAAGGAGTATGAGCGCAACGTTGAGGGATGGGGCGCACTGGTCCATTCCGACGACCGAGCGGACATGGTTACGTATTTTGTAGATGAGGTGATTGGCCAGCGAAGGCCTTTTGACAGAGAGTATCGCATCGTTCGCCATTCGGACGGGGCGGTACGGTGGGTGCACGGCCTCGGGCGGCTGGATTTCGACGCCCAGGGACAACCCGTGAAGATGCACGGCACCATCAAGGACATTACCGAACGCAAGCAAGCCGATGTGGCGCTTCGCGAGAACAAGGAACTGCTGCGATTGTTTATCGAGCACGCGCCCGTTGCTCTCTCCATGTACGACCGGGAGATGCGCTATCTCGCTGTAAGCCGCCGCTACATTGAAGAGTACGACCTCGCCGGCAGGGAGATCATTGGGCACTCCCACTATGAGATGCACCCCTGGGTAACGGAGGAATTGAAAGAGGTCCATCGGCGGGCCTTAAAGGGCGAAACCATTCGGTGCGCCGAACATCGGCGTGAAAGACCGGATGGGACCATCTTGTGGGCGCGGTGGGAAGTCCGGCCCTGGCGTGCGGGCGACGGCGCCATTGGCGGCATCGTTCTATTCACCGAGAACATTTCCGAGCAGAAGGAGGCTGAGCAGCGCTTGCGGCTGGCGGCGAGCGTGTTTAGCAACGCTCGCGAAGGCATCATGATCACCGATCCAGCAGGGACAATTCTCGAGGTGAACGAAATGTTCACCCGCATTACCGGCTACCCGCGCGACGAGGCGATAGGCAAGAATTCGCGCCTGCTCAGCTCGGGTCTGCAGAGCGCGGAGTTTTATGCCAACATGTGGCGCTGCCTTCTCGAAGATGGCCGGTGGTCCGGGGAGGTCTGGAACCGAAACAAGAGCGGCGAGGTATTCGCCGAGACACTGACAATCAATGCCGTGCGCGATGCGGGTGGGAACTTGCTGCAGTACGTGGCGCTGTTCTCCGACGTAACCCAGCTCAAGGAGCACGAGCGACAACTTGAACATGTGGCCAACTACGATGTGCTGACAAGCTTGCCTAATCGAACCTTGTTTGCCGATCGGCTACGCCAGGCCATGGTCCTGCCGAACCGGGGAAATCGGCTGCTGGCGGTTGCGTATCTTGACTTGGACGGCTTCAAAAGCATCAACGACCGTCATGGGCACGACGCCGGCGACCGGTTGTTGACTTCGCTGGCCTTCAACATGAAGTGCGCCCTGCGCAAGGGCGATACGCTGTCGCGGCTTGGCGGGGACGAATTCGTCGCTGTAATGCTCGATCTGGACGATGCCGAATCCAGCGCGCCGGTGCTGAATCGCTTGCTGGAGGCCGCTTCAGAGCTGGTGCAGGTCGGCGACCTATCGCTGAGCGTGACGGCCAGTGTTGGCGTGACCTTTTATCCACAGGAGTTCGATTTGGATGCGGATTCGCTGCTGCGCCAGGCCGATCAGGCCATGTACCAGGCCAAGCTGGCAGGCGGCCATCGCTATCACATCTTCGATCCCGAACACGACCATATTGTCCGCGGCCGGCATGAGAACCTGGAGCGCGTCCGCCAGGCCATGGCGGCGCACGAGTTTGCCCTCTATTACCAGCCCAAGGTGAACATGCGCACCGGCAAGGTTGTAGGGGCCGAGGCTCTCATCCGCTGGCAGCATCCTGAGCGGGGACTGCTGCCGCCAGGCATGTTTCTTCCGGTTATTGAAGAGCATCCGCTGGCCATTGAGTTGGGCGAGTGGGTGATTGACACCGCCCTTTCCCAGATTGAGTGCTGGAGTGCGGCGGGGCTGGAAATGGCAGTCAGTGTGAATGTGGGCGCCCTGCAGTTGCAGCAGCCGGATTTTGTCGATCGACTGAGTGCCATTCTTGCGCTCCACCCCGGCGTCAAAGCGTCTAGCCTCGAACTGGAAGTGCTGGAGACGAGTGCCCTGCAGGATGTGGTGCAGACCTCGCAGGTGCTGAATGCCTGTCACAACATCGGAGTGTCGTTTGCCCTGGATGATTTTGGGACCGGCTACTCCTCGCTGACCTACCTTAAGCGGCTGCCCGCCAGTATCCTGAAGATCGACCAGAGTTTTGTCAGCGATATGCTCGACGATCCGGAGAACCTGAACATCCTGGAGGGCATTTTGGGCTTGGCGGCCGCTTTCCACCGCCAGGTAATCGCCGAAGGCGTAGAGACGGTGGAGCATGGAACGATGCTGCTGCGGCTGGGCTGCGAACTTGCGCAGGGCTACGGAATTGCCCGCCCTATGCCCGCCGGCGATCTACCCGGCTGGGTGTCCGCATGGCGGCCCGACTCTCGCTGGGCCGAGGCGCCCTTGGTTCATTCCGGCAACCGGGCGCTGCTCTCGGCCTGCGTGGAGCATCGGGCATGGCTCGCAGCCTTTGAGTCGTTTCTCCAAGGCAAGCGCCACTCTCCTCCAGTGCTCGACCCGCACCGATGCCGGTTAGGCGTCTGGCTGGACGCCGAGAAGGAGGCTGGCCATGGTGAGTCGCCGGGTTACCAGACCTTTGCCTCCAGTCATCGGTTGTTCCATGAACTGGCCTCGAGCATCGTGGCTGCGCAGGCCCAAGGGAACAGTTCGGAAGGCATTGCGCGCATTGGCGAATTGCACGGCAAGTGCGACAACCTGATGGCAAAGTTGGAGTTGATGCAGCAGAGTTGCTAGTCAGAGCAATTTCGGAAACGCTATTGGCCGGCACCAAGCCGTGTAGAAAAAATGGCTTCCATCCCCCGGAAGCCGGTTCGCCCGTCAAATTGCTTGTCTGAACACCTTTTGAGTAGGGATAAAAGTGGAGCCGAAAGTCGGACTCGAACCGACGACCTGCTGATTACGAATCAATTTCCCTATCTTTTCGTGTTGACACGAAACAATAGGGTTACAATATAAGTGCTTTATCTATAGGACATTATATACCGGACCGCTGACAATGAGAGACGCTGGTAGACAATAGCGCGCAATATTTGTTGACACAGTGTTGACACGGAGAGCAGATGGGAAAGCGAATTGTTGAGAAGTCAATCAAGAAAATGGCTGCCCCGGAAGAGGGAAACCGGATCACATGGGATTCGGAAATTCCAGGTTTTGGTGTGAGGGTCACCGCTGCCGGTGTCACGAGTTTCATTCTCGACTACCGGATTTCTGGCCGTCAGCGGCGCTACACCATTGGCCGCCATTCAGATTTGACTGTGGCGGCGGCGCGGATTGAGGCGGGGGAACTCCGGGCAAGGATTCGGGATGGTCACGATCCAATGGAAGAGCGTCACCAAGGCCGCAAAGAGCCGACGCTCGGCGACTTGGCGACCGAATATTTGGAACGGCATGCGGTTCCGAATAAGCGGCCTTCGAGCCTGCGCGTGGACCGTCAAATGATTGACAACAACATCCGTCCAGGGATCGGCAAGCTCCGTCTTAAGGCGGTCGGAAGGCGCGATATTGAGGCGCTTCACCTTTCCTTGAAGGCCACTCCCTACGCTGCCAACCGTCTTCTTTCTTTGCTCTCGAAGATGTTTAACCTTGGAATTCAATGGAAGTGGACGGCAGAAAACCCCGCACGCGGTGTCCCTAGGTTCCAGGAGGGCAAACGTGAACGATGGCTGACAACCAAAGAGATTCAGCGATTTCGGGAGGCGCTTGATTCCTACACGGACCAAAATGCAGCGAACGCGCTTCGGTTGCTGATGCTCACCGGCTCCCGCGAAGGGGAGGTCCTCAAAGCCGAATGGGAACAGTTCGACTTTCAGCGCAACGTGTGGACAAAGCCGAGCCACAACACAAAGCAGAAGCGCGTGGAACACATACCACTAAGCCCACCGACGCTCAAATTGCTCAAGGCCATGATGCCAAAGGACGCGACCGGACCACTGTTCCCCGGAAAGCGCACTGACAAGAATGGCGGCACCCGCGTGTCGTTACGACGACCTTGGATACAAGCCTGCAAAGCATCCGGTCTGGTAGTGGCCGAACAAGTCAAGGGTAAGCGGGGCATAATTACTCGTTACCGCCCCACCGTCCGCATCCATGATCTGCGGCATAGCTATGCTTCTCATCTGGTATCGAACGGGGTCAGTCTCCAAATCGTTGGCAAGCTGCTAGGTCACACGCAAGCATCAACAACAATGCGGTACGCCCACTTACAGGACGAAACTCTGCGAGCCGCGACCAATCAATTTGGCGATATTTATACTGCTACCAAAAAGCGCAAATCTGGAACTTAGCACTCTGAAACCGACCATGTGGCAGCCGTGACGAAAGTAACGGTGATCGAGTGACTACTTATTCTGCCGCAAAGGTAGTTCTATGTTATACTTAGGCCAGTAGCAAACAGGTTGACCCCCTGCCAATGGAGTGGAGAAAAGGTACTTTCCATTTTGTTGGAGGAGCGATGTCCCAGTTGCTGCAACCAGAACCGCAAGAACCGAACCCCCTACTTTCTGACTCACCAGTCCAGCCCGTTGCTCGGCTAGTCCTTGAAGGTTTTCTGCGCCGGGAGGAGCTAGCCCAGCAGTTTGGCCTAAGCCCAAGAACAATCTGCCGCTGGGAGGCTTTGCGTATAGGACCGCCGCGTGTCTCCGTCGGGCGCACGATCCTGTACAACATCGAGTCGGTGCGGGAGTGGCTTGTTTCCCAGGAACGGAAGGCATTCCCTGCGAAGAGGCGGCGCAGCTCAGTCCAAAAGCCATGAGCGTGGCCGTCGTCGGGATGATCTCCTGGCAATCAATTGCACCCGCAAAGGCAAATTGACCCGTGGAAAAGCTCATCCATATCGGCAAGATCGGCGCTAAAAGGAGACGCTCATGTGTATTCAGTTGAACAAGAAGCACAATGTGCTCGTTGACCATATGGGAATCATGCTCAGCCCGGACGCGATCGAGGAACTGAAGGCTGGCTTAGAACAACACGAACTGCACACGGAAACTGAGCTGGAACTCATAGGCAGAAAGACAGTAGAAGAGAATCACCCGTCCATGGTGAAGCAGTTCAATTTTGATTGTTTCAGGAGGCAGACGTGACGATAGCCTTTCAGCGGGAGTATGTGGATTTGCTTGACGGAGACGCGCAGGCTGCGATCATGCTGAGTCAGCTGGTCTACTGGTATTCGCCCACTAAGGAGGGCAAGCCAAAGCTGTGCGTGTACAAAGACAACATGTTTTGGATTGCCAAGTCAGGTGTGGAATGGACTGAAGAGACTCGTTTGTCTGGAATGAAGGTCAGGAGGTGCATCAAGGTCCTCGAACGCAAAGGGCTGATTGAGGTCAAGAAGTTCAGATTCGATGGCTCGCCAACGAATCATTTCAGGCTCCTTTGTGCAAATGGTGATCCTCTCCTGGTAGAGAAGCCCTTCATGGAGACGCAGGGAAAGCACACAATTGAGGAGAATAACAAATCCATTTGTTGTGAAGAACAAATCCATTTGTTGCCTCTGACAAATCCATTTGTTGCAGACAACAAATCTATAACAGAGAGTACGGCAGAGAATACGGCAGAGTGTAATACCGTGCTGACGCACGACACCAAGATGGGTTTCTTAAAAAACCTACAGACAAAAGAAGAGACAAAGAAACCAAGAAAAACAGAGGAACTTGTAACGAATCTCAATGAATTAGCGCAAGGGAGTATGTACGGTGAAAAGAACAAGGAGTCGATACTAAACCTGTGGCAGTCTCGAATGGCAAAGAAGACAGGAGCCTTCCAACTTGCTTTGAACAAGAAAGATGCCAACCAGTTGAAGATGTTCGAAGCGAGTTTAGGGAAGGAAAAGGCATTTCAAGCAATAGAATTTGCATTTACGAACTGGTACGACTTCATGAAGCGGGTGGGACTGGAGACCGGGTTTATCAACTTGCCGGGAGTACCGAACTTGAGCTATCTGCTGAAATACAGACAGCAGCTGTTGAATTGCATGGAATCAATTGCAACGCCAACGCATTTTAAGACAGAGGCGATTCATTACGGCACACCAATTCCGAAGATAGTGAAAGAAAAAGGTTACAAGCCGACGCCAGAGGAATTGGCAGAGCTTGAGAAAAAGGTAAAGTGATGATACGGATGATGGTGCCCCCGCTCAAATCCACATCTCATTGTCACCAGCCGAAATCGAGACGAACTGTGGCATTCCGATCATTGCATTCGGAAATAGCTCAGTCTGATGCAGTCATGATGAGTCATTGATAGGTTGTGGAACGCTCAATTCGAGTTTGAGGTGTCGCTCGTCTACTCGACAGCGCACAATCCTGTTTTTCTTGCCTCCCCTTACCAGAAGGAACACAACCCCATTGCCCAACTCGGCAAAGCTGCCAGGGGCCACAAACTGCTTTCAATGAAGCGTCATTTGCAATATCCCTTCTTGATCTCCCCAATCGGATTCAGGGATATCGAGGAAGTCGGATACAGCCAAATCCATAACCACGCGAAATCCAAATTTCGGCGACACACCGAAAGCGAGCAGGAGATCGGCGATCCAACTCACAGGGAAGCTGCAATTGATTGCAGAGACCGTGTGCATGGCAAGGAGGGACGACTGTGGGCATCAATAAGCAGTAGGACAATAGGAAATGGAACAGAGCTTACGGTGCCTCACTTCCGGCGGCAGAGCTAGAGATTCCAGTCGCCATGCCGACATTTCGGTAGGAACACGGAAATGTAGACAGACCGGCCTCTCGCAGCCAACCAGATTATCTCGACAAATCTCTATGCAATGGCGGTCCCCGTTCGTTCTGCTGTATTGGAGGAGAATTCCGAATACGTGCAGAGGTGTTGAAGGTAGCTACCTAACCTGGTCCATTTCAACCCACGGTTGTTGGAAATCGCTGGGCATTATCACTTCGAGCCAAGGCCTTGTCAGGTACGGGCGGGAAATCAAAAAGGGCGCGTGGAAAGAGCGATTCGTTTCGTA
>Ga0181520_10002275_pt1 | contig 36161 bp, 27 predicted proteins | sample PEATcosm2014_Bin_29_FD_132451 | JGI IMG/M metagenome (GOLD analysis project Ga0181520, IMG submission 132451) | Peatland microbial communities from MTU Mesocosm Facility, Houghton, MI, USA - PEATcosm2014_Bin02_30_metaG | ecosystem: Environmental > Terrestrial > Soil > Wetlands > Peat | place...
ATTCTGGCTGGTGCGATTTCTGTGTAGGCCAGCGTCGTCATGCACGTGAATTCCGTCGATCGACATGCGCCATGAAAGACAAGAATGGCCACGATGAGAATGGTCGGCGTAGTGGGAGCGAGAGCCGCGCAAAGAGCCATGGATGCGGCTGTCAAAAGACCGTTGACGATGAGAATGCGCCGGAAGCCGAAGCGGCGAAGAATCTGAATCACGAATGCCTTCATGCCCAGATCGCCCGCGAACATCGCCAAGAGAAACAAGCCCGAATGAAAGGCGTTCATGCCGAAGGAAATCTGAAACATGAGCGGCAACAAAAAGGGCAGCACGGAAATGGAAATGCGAAAGGCGCTCGCTCCATAAACGGAGAGCGAGTAGCTCTTCAACCTCAGCGATTCAAAGTCGATCAGCGACCTGGCAGGGTTGCGCTGTGCGACCAATACGGCGAGAACACCGCACGAGAGACTCAGAACGAGAATGGTCGCCGGGAGGCGGCCCGGCGCTCCTTCGCCGCCAAGCTTCTCCATCGCGTAAACGGCTCCAGCCGAGGCAAAGCCCCCGCACAGAAAGGTCATCCAGTCGAACGGATGCACTTCGTCGCTGCGGACATTCTCGATCCACAACATGGTGAGGACAAGGGCGAGCAAACCCAGCGGAAGGTTGAGAAAGAAGATCCAGTGCCAACTGGCGTAGGTGGTGATGAAGCCGCCCAGCGGAGGCCCGATCAGCAGGGCGGTGAGCCCCGGCCAGGTGATGTAGGCGATGGCCTGGGCCAATTGGTCTTTGGGCGTGGTCCGCAAAACAATCAGACGGCCGACTGGCACCATCATGGCGCCTCCCAACCCCTGAAGGATCCGCATGAGGGTGAATTCCAACAGCGTTTGGGAGACGCCGCACAACAGGGAAGCGAACGTAAAGAGGCCAATCGCCGCGGCAAACACGGTGCGCGAGCCGAAGCGGTCGGCCACCCATCCGCTGATGGGAATAAAGACGGCCAGGGTCAGCAGATAGGCGGTCATGCCGATGTTCAAACTGACAGCGCCCACGTGAAAGCTGCGCGACATCTGGGGAAGCGCGGTGGCAATGATGGTGCCGTCCAGGTTCTCCATGAAGAAAGCGCCCGCGATGAGGGTGGTGACGTAGAGCGGGGAGCGCGGCATCTTCATGGAACCAGTTTACTTGCATGGATGACAGCCAGCCGAGTCACCGGATCAGACGGGCCATCCAGGCGGCCAGAGCCTGCTGGTCCGCAGTGCCTGCCGCGTGGGTAGCCTGCACGTTCTCGCGCTCCACCTTTTCACGGTTCTGGCTGATCTTGAATTTGCCCTCGATGCCGGCGATGGCAATGCGAAAGGCCACGATTCCAGCCAGCATCACGCTTCGAAAGCTGGCCGGCATGGCGCGCCACTTTTCGGCGAAGGCCGGCTCGTTGGCCTGGATCAAGCCGGTCAACAGCGCGTCCTTTCCAGTTTCATCGTCGACCAATTCAACCGTTCCATAGGCATGGATGGCAATGTAATTCCAGGTGGGCACCGAGAGCGGATCCACATAGTTCGTCGGCGAGACGTAACTGTGCGGGCCGGGAAACACGACCAGAGCCTCGTGCCCGGCAAGAGCTCGCCAATGACGATTGGCGCGGGCGAAGTGGCCTTCCAGCACTCCGAGCGGGCCTTCATCTTTCACCACCAGCGGCAGATGGGTAGCGGCGAGCGGGGCTGGTGTCTCTGCTTTCGACTGCGGCCCAAACAAAATCGCAAACGAATAGGCCTGCATGGCCTCAAGCAGAACGGCGCGGTCGGTGACTTGGTTGAACTTGGGAGAATACATGAGCTCCTATTGAATGCGCTCGAAGCGGAAGCCGGCTTCGCGTAGGGCGTGGCTGATGGCGGTGATGTGCGTTGCGCCGCGAGTTTCCAGGGTCACGTCGATTACGGTCTCGCCCAGGCTGACGCCGTAGTAGGCGCGGTTGTGCACTGTCTCCACAATATTCGCCCTCTCGCGGGCAAGGATCTGAGTCAGGTTCAGCAGGGCGCCGGGGCGGTCCTGCAAGTAAACGCGGACGCGCAAGAGACGGCCGTCCTTCACCAGGCCGCGTTCGATGATCTTGGCCAACAAGCTTACGTCGATGTTTCCGCCGCAAACCAGCACCACGGTACGGCGATGACGCAGGTTGGTCTTGGATTGGAGCACAGCGGCCAGGGCCGCAGCTCCCGCGCCCTCGGCCAATGTCTTTTCGTGCTCCAGCAGCATCAGGATGGCGCTGGCGATCTCTTCGTCGTCGACCGTCACAATCTCGTCGACATAGCGGTTGACCAGTGGCAGGGTGATGTCTCCGGCGCGGCGCACGGCGATGCCGTCGGCGATAGTGGCCTCAGCGGAGATGGTGACAGGGTGCCCGGCCTCGCGGGCGCGCAGCATGGAGGGCAGCTTCTCCGGCTCAACGCCGATCACGCGGATCTTGGGATTGTTCTCTTTCAGCGCACAGGCAATGCCGCTGATGAGCCCGCCGCCGCCAATGGGAACCACAACGGCCTCGATGTCGGGAACCTGCTCGAGCAATTCGAGGCCGATGGTGCCTTGGCCTGAGATGACTTCCGCGTCGTCAAAAGGATGAATGAAGGTGCGGCCCTCTTCCAGGCGACGGCGCAGAGCCTCCTCGCAGGCTTCATCGTAGCTGGCCCCGTGCAAGATCACTTCGGCGCCGAAGGCCCTGGTTGCTGCCACCTTGACCTGGGGGGTGGCGAGGGGCATGACGATCTGGGCGCGAATGCCGCGTGCGGCAGCGTGAAAGGCAACGCCTTGGGCGTGATTGCCGGCGCTGGCCGCGATGACGCCACGGTCGCGCTCCGTCTTGCTGAGTGTCAGCAACTTGTTCAGCGCGCCCCGTTCTTTGAACGACCCGGTGCGTTGCAGGTTTTCAAGCTTCAAGTGCAGCGGCAAGCCGGTCAGTTCCGACAGGTGGTGGGAGAGCTGGCAAGGCGACACGTGGATGGCCTCGCCGATGCGGGCGCGAGCAGTCTGGATGCTGGTAAGCGAGACGGATTCCAAGAAGCATTCTCCTCGATCGAACGAAAAGGGGCCAAAGCCGGACAGGAAGCATGGAACATCGAGACGAAAAAACCACCAGCCGCGTCTGCGGGTGGTGGCCTGTGGGTTGCTTTACCGTTTAATCCGGTGGTTCAGGCTCAATTCCCCGCTTGTGCGCTGGGGTAGGTAATTCGAGTGACAGGAAGCTGGGCAGCCATGCGCAGGCCGAAGTGAATGCTCGTTTTGGGGATGGCAAGGTGCATGTCGTTGATGGCAGTAGAGCAGAGGCTTGCGGGGTGCGTCAAGAGACGAGCACACACCGGACATTAAGAAACCTCAGTGCTTCATGAGCGTGCCAAACAGCGCAGCCAGCCTTTCGACATTGCGCCTCAAGTCGTAGCACTCCAGGACGCGGGCGCGGCCACTGTGGCCAAGTCGCTGGCGAAGGTCTTCATCTACGAGCAACCGAGCCAGCGCATCCACCAATGCATCCACATCTCCCGGGGGCACCAGAAGTCCATCGACTCCGTCCCGAATTAGCTCGGGAATGCCTGTAATGTGTGTGGTCACGCAGGGAATCTCCATGGCCATGGCTTCCATCAGAACCACGGGCACCCCTTCGGCAAAGCTGGGCAGGCAGAACAAATCCGCCGCGGCATAAAGAGTACGAATGCGGTCCTGATTGACCGCGCCTTCGAAGACAATCGACTCGGGAAACTTGCAGGCGGACGCGTGTTCGCGCAGCGATGCTTCATCGGGCCCGCTGCCCACAAGCCGAAGACGAACGCTGTATCCCCGCTCACCAAGCCGCTCGAGCGCGTCCAGCAACATATGCTGGCCTTTCGCCGGTGTCAGTCTTCCAATGCAAAGAATTTCCAGAATTTCTGGCGACGGTCTTTCCGGCCGGGCCGAGAAGTGTTCCGGATCTACGCCAAGGGGTGAAACCACCAGCTTCTTCCAATGGACATAAGGAGACAGTTTCATCAACTGACTGCGGGCAAAGGAACTGATGCAGAAGATGAAGTCCGCCGCCTCGATCTTTTGCGGGAGGTATTTTCCGGCGACGTCGTAAAACTCGTCCGGGCCATGGACTGTGATCGAATAGCCGAATCCAAAAACATGCCTTACAAACAAGCCAACACTGGCTGCCTGCGAACCCAGATGAACATGAAGGTGAGTCCGATGGTTTCTCTCCATCCACTGGCCCACCATCAAGGCTTCAAGGAAGTACATCAAGTTGAGGGAGAGGCGATTCAGGTCCAGGCCTGCCAGCGTGAAGGCCAGTCGAAAGCCACGCCAAATGCCGGCAGGATTGCTCAGCAGGGTCAGCGCCAACGCCCGCGCTGCGCCAGCGAGACCATCCCTCTTCACACAATAAGTGCGGGCGGCCTCTTGGGCTTCTTCTGCTGTCATTCCCTCCGGCGCGCGGTCCGGCGGATTGATCGAAGCCGTTTCGATGCGAAAGCCGAGCTCGCGGAGCATCAGGACTTCTCGCAGCACAAAGATCATGGAGAGCGTGGGGTACTGGCTGACAAGATAGGCGACAGAGGGAGCCCGGACTATCTGCGTTGGAGCATCGGCTTCATCGTGTTGGTTCGACCGTGACATGCAATTGGTCCTGAAAGGCGTTCGGCACAAGGTTGAAGGATATTATCTGGACGACTATCGGCGCAGGTCAGGTTACTCCTGCGGGAAAACCATGCCCCATTGGGAACGAAGCGCATCCAGGGTGCGCATCACCTCCAGCGTCTCATCCAGCGGCATGACGGCGCTCTCGATGCGCTTTTCTCTGAGGCAGCGGTTCACTTCCATCAATTCGAATTGATAGCCATTGCCTGCAAATGGGAAGCTCTGCACCCGACCGCGTTTCAGCAAGGCCAGCAGAGGAGAAAGCCGTCGTCGCATCGACTTGACTGCGGGCGCCATACCCATGGCCTCGGCGATTCCGAGCAAGGAAGCTCCTGCCGATTTGGGATGACCATTTCCCTTGGAATGTGCGACCGTGTGGGTTTGCAGGATGAGGCGATGGGCGTGATAAAAGGGCGTGCACAGGTGCAGCATCCCACGCTCTCCAAAGACAAAGGCTTCATTGGTGCCTTGGACTTGAAAACTCGACCAGAGATCGGCCAGAGCGCCATTTGGGTAGAGCAACTGGTAGGCGGAATGCAAATCCACCCCGGTAGGGCCAAGGCGGGTTGTTCCAGTGACCGATTGAGGAGCTCCCAGCAGATGGTGCGCAAACGAAATGGGATAGATGCCGATGTCCATCAGCGCTCCCCCGCCCATGGCGAGATCGAAGAGGCGCGGCTTGGAGCCTTCAGGGGCAATGAAGCCGAAGTTGCCCTGGATCAGGCGGACAGGACCGATGGCACCGGAATCGATTAATCGTTTTGCTTCGATCACGGCGGGAATGAAGCGGGTCCACATAGCTTCCATGCAGAAGACCTTGCTGCGGCGGGCTGCATCCACGGTCTGCTGGGCTTGGGCGAGATTCAAGGCGAAGGGCTTTTCGCACAATACGGCTTTGCCGGCTTCGATGCAGGCGATGCTGTCCCCAGCGTGGCGATGGTTTGGAGTGGACACGTAAACCGCATCCACATCCGCATCGGCGAGCATGGCTCCAAGGCTGCCATACCACTTGGCCGCCCGGTGCCGGAGTGCAAATTGCCGGGCACGCTCCTCGGTGCGGGAGGCCACGGCATGCAGGATTGCTCCTTTGGCGAGGGGAATGTCGCTCGCCACCTTGTTTGCGATTGCGCCGGTACCCCAGATACCCCACCGGATGGATTGGTCCACGGATTCTTCCTCTGACCGCCGAGATGATGGAAGTATTTCATTTTGACCATAGCATGGGCTCGACAGGGTCGAATCAACAGGTAGTGCGAAGGAGCGCCGGGAGTCCGCAACTTGGGCTGGACCACGGGCAAACTCCGTGGATTCAGAGCAGTTGGTGGCTTTGCGGAGCGACTTTCCACAACGTCTGTGCCGTCTCCGACAAGAGGCTACAGCGAACCGAGGGGACCGGCAGTTTGCGCGATTCTGCCAACATTCAGCGCCCAAACCGAGTCCGAAGGGTTTCCCAACGGTTTTCTGCCAGATTGGGTGGTCAGGAGATAAAATCAGAACTTCTGGCGGCCTTGCCGTCCTGGATGTTAGTTTGCTGGTTGGCTCGATCGAACTGGACGAAATAGCCACAGAGAGACGAACAGAATAGACCCATTGGACGACATCGAAGGCCCGCGAAGGTGCAGGGTCTGCTTTTTGGCAAAGTGAAAGATTTCGGAGCTAGCTTTTTATGATGGAATTTCATATTTCGCGGGAAGCACGTGACCGCTACCAGTTTGCGGAGTCTCTCTTTTCCTACTCGGGAAACGTCGTTTTCGCCAATTTGGCCGCCTGCCGCGAATTCGCACATCGCATGAATCTGGTTCGCGACGTCCAGAAGCACCCGGACCGCGCCGTTCATGCCGGGGCACTCTACGCCATGGGCCTGATCGACGAGGCCAGCCACGTCCTGATGGAGCGCTATCGCGACCAATTCGATCCCACCGTCATGACCTCCGCCCTGGATTTCTTCTCCGACCAGGTTGGCGCGGATGCGTTGGATGCCATGCTGCTGACTTTTGTGGAGCACTTTCCCGGCAGCACTGTGATCAGCGGCAAGCAGACGGCCAAGCAATGGCTTTATGGAAGTACCGACGGAACGCCTCACCAGGCGGTTGCGCTGGAAGAACTGCTTCTGCTGTGGACCGCGAACCGCAACGAAGCCTTCAAACCCTTCGAAGAGCTCTTTGAAGAAAAGAGCCTGGCTGAGAAGACCGTCTATCGCCAGGTGACGCAGCAATTGCCGGACTACTTTGCCACCCGGCCGCTGATTCCGGTCGAGGGAGCGAAGCCGGTGAACCTGCTGGAACTGCTGCGGTTACCGGCCCTCAAATCGCCCGGCTCGCTGCGCGACCAACTGGCCCTGATTCGCAAGCTCTGGAAGCCGTTGCTGGGCGACAGCCTGGAGCACCTGCTGGCCACCGCAGGCGAGATCCTGCACGAGGAAGAGCTGGCCATCTGGATGCAGTTCAATCCTCCGGCCGCTCAAGCGGAGGCCGCCGCCAGGCACCGATTGAAGACCGGCCAGCAGCAATGGCCCTCGATGGTGAGCACCGCCGAGGTGCCGACCTTCGGCGATCCGGCCAATGAATACGAAAAGTTTTCGCCCGACACCGCCTGGATGCCCACTACCGTGCTCATCGCCAAAAGCACCTATGTGTGGCTGGCGCAGATGAGCAAGCAGTACGGGCGCCATATTGGCCGTCTGGACGAGATTCCCGATGAAGAACTCGCCACCCTGGCTCGCCGCGGGCTCAACTCCCTTTGGCTGATCGGCGTGTGGGAGCGCAGCCGCGCCTCCAAAACCATCAAGCAGCTTTGCGGCAACGGCGATGCCGTGGCGTCGGCCTATTCGCTGTTCGACTACACCATTGCGGACGACCTGGGCGGCGAGGCCGCCTACATCAACTTGCGCGACCGTGCCTACAGGCATGGAGTCCGGCTGGCCAGCGACATGGTGCCCAACCACATGGGCATCGATTCGCCCTGGGTGGTTGAGCACCCCGACTGGTTCATCTCGCGGCAAGACACGCCTTATCCCGCCTACAGCTTCAACGGCCCCGACCTCTCCCATGACGGGCGAGTCGAGATCAAGATTGAAGACCACTACTTTGAGCAGACTGATGCCGCCGTGGTCTTCCGCCGTGTCGACCGACAGAGCGGCGAAACCCGCTACATTTACCACGGCAACGACGGCACCAGCTTTCCCTGGAACGACACCGCGCAACTGGATTATCTGAATGCCGCAGTACGCGAGCAGGTCATCCAGACCATTCTGCACGTGGCGCGCCTGTTCCCCGTGATTCGGTTCGATGCCGCCATGACCTTGGCCAAGCGGCACTTTCATCGCCTCTGGTTCCCGGGACCCGGGGCCAGCGGCGCCATCCCCTCTCGCGCCGAATATGGCATGAGTCAAGCCGAGTTCGATCGCTGCATGCCGCACGAGTTCTGGCGCGAAGTGGTGGATCGCGTGGCCGCGGAGGTTCCCGGTACGCTGCTTCTGGCCGAGGCCTTCTGGCTTATGGAAGGCTACTTCGTCCGCACTCTGGGCATGCACCGCGTCTATAACTCGGCGTTCATGGTCATGCTGCGGGACGAAGACAACGCCAAGTACCGCTCCGTGATCAAGAACACTCTGGAATTCGACCCGGACATCATGAAGCGGTATGTGAACTTCATGAGCAATCCCGACGAGCGCACCGCCATCGACCAGTTCGGCAAGGGCGACAAGTGCTTCGGCGTGGCGGCGCTCATGGCCACGCTGCCCGGCCTGCCCATGTTCGGACACGGCCAGATCGAAGGATTTACCGAGAAATACGGCATGGAGTACCAGCGGCCTCGTTACGACGAAACCGCCGATCATTGGCTGGTGGAGCGCCACGAGCGGGAGATTGCTCCTCTGCTGCAGCGCCGCTGGCTCTTTGCGGAAAGCAGCAACTTTCTGCTCTACGACTTCTTCCAGGACAACGGCTCGGTTGACGAAAACGTCTTTGCCTACAGCAACCGGCACGGCGGCGAGCGCGCGTTGGTGGTCTACAACAACCGCTACGGCTCAACGCACGGAACCATCGACAACTCCGCGGCCTATGCCGACAAGGGCTCGGGACAATTGCGCCAGCAACGCCTGCGCGAGGGCCTGGGGCTCGGCAACGATGGCAGCGCCATTTTAGGCTACCGGGATTCGCTCACTGGCCTTGAGTACCTAAGGCGCGCCAGCGTTTTTGAGGAGCGCGGTTTGACCCTCGACCTGCACGCCTACCAGTGCCATGTTCTGCTCGATTGGCGTGAGTTGTATGCAACCGCAGAACAGCCCTGGGACCGCCTCTGCGATCAACTCAAGGGCGCCGGGGTACCCAACCTCGACGACGCCCTGGTCGACCTGGAACTGCGACCGGTCCATGACGCCCTGCGTCTTCAATTGGAGCCGGCTCTGGTGCGACTGTTCGCCGACTTGGCGGAGCACCCGCGCACAACCACGGGGGCAAGCAATCCCAAGATTGAGTTGGAGCGCCGCGAGGTCTTCGAGCAGTCCTGGAGCCGTTGCGAGTTCTTCATGCGGCTGGCTCAGCGAGTCTACATCTCCCGGCTGGGCGGGGCGAAACAGCCGATTGATGCCACTAATCCAGTTCTGCTGGGACCCGCTCTGCGCGAGCGTTTGCGGGCCGCCATGCGCATCCCGGTGATCGAAGCGCTTTTTCCTGAGCCCTGGACGGTGGCTGCCCGCCGCGTGCTTCCTGGGGCCAGCCCCCAGCGAACGGCGACAGCCATGTGGGGTCCGGTGCTCGGCTGGTGTGTATTGCAGTTGCTGGCCGAGTCCATCGATGCGGAGAACCCGGAGCGCGTGGCTTTGGACCTGTTCGATCGTCTTCGTCTGCGGGAACCGCTTGCGAAAGCCTTTGAGGCACTTGGCCTGGAGGCAGAGGACGGCTGGCGCGCCGCGGCCCGCATCAAGGTTGTGCTGCTGACCCAGGCAGGGGTCGGCAAGCCACCTGGCCCGGCCGTCGAGGACATTCCAGTTGACTTGAAGGCGTCTGAGGCAAAGGTAGAGCCGCAGGTTCAGTCGGCGAAAGCAGTTGAGCCGGAACCAGCCTTGGACGAGAAGGTGGCGCTGACGCCGGTCCTGTGGCTCGACCCGGATGTTCGCTGGTTAACCGGCGCCCACGATGCCGGCCAACACTCCTACTTCATTCGTGAACAGTACGAAGAACTGCTTTGGTGGCTGCTTCTGCCCTCCTTGCTGCGCATGGCGGGCGAGTCATCGCCCAGCCGTGTTGCATTTGCGGAAATAAGCAACACCGTACACGAAGCCTTGGCTACGGCGAAGGATGCCGGTTATCGCATCGATATCTTGCTGGGCCCAACCTCATCGGAGGAAGCAGACCGAGAACCTGAGGAGGAATGTGATCCTGAAAACGCTGCAATCGATGCCGATCCGACAACGGCAGAGCCGGGATCTGAAAGCGAGCCTGAGGCGGAAGTCATCGAAGTAGAGTCCGAGGCCGTCGAATCCGAGCACCGAGACGATGCTCGGGAGGCACCAACCGCGGAGCCGGAGGAACTCGAAGTGCAAAGCCCGAATCCGCTGCCGTAGCAGCCTCCTCGCTGCTACGACGTCTCGCCCGGTTCCACAATTCGCGTGCCCTTTGTGGTCCCAAACTCGTGACCCGAGGCACCCTGTGCGGTTCAAATCCGCTTCAAGGGCAGAGTCATTCAGGGCTGATCAAACCCGCGGATGTTCTTGCGCCACAAACGAAGACGCCAGAGACCGAAGTCCCCGGCGTCTCAATGCGGTGTGCCCGCAGGTTGCTTGGCTCAGTCACGGTCCCATTCACCCGTCCAATGAGGCTCCGAGTTTCCTCGAATCCTGGCATCTTCCGGCTGCGCCAGCGATGGATCTCCGAGTTACCTCGAATCTCGCATCTTTCAACGAGGCTTGCGGCGAATCTCCGGGTTGCCCCGAATCTCCGATCCTCAAACCTCGCCTACGATGAGTCTGCAGGTTGCCCCGCATCCTACATCGCCCGGCTCTACCTCCGGTAAGCTTCCAGGTTGCCCTGAATGCTCGCCTTTGGCTTCCCCGGCTGACGGATCTTCGAGCTTCCTCGAATCTCACACCCTCCGGCGGCTCCGTCCAGACTGTCTTTGGGTTTCCCCAATTTCAGCCTCGACGGCTGGGTCGCTTCCGAATCACCGGCTGGACTCGAACTTTGCATCCTCAGGCTAGCCCCGCGGATGAATCTTCGTGTCCTGTCAGCGCTTGCACATTCCTGCCCAATACTCGATGCGCTCTCAACCAACCCTTCCATTCATCGCCGGGCTAGCCAGCCATGAACTCCCAGTTCAATCGAATCCTGCATCGTCCTATCAGACTGAAACTGCGTTTCCAATTCCCTTGAGGTCACCAACTGGTATGGAGAGTAGGCCCGCTTCGCTTGTGAATTCAAGTGTAAAAATCGGATGAATCTGTGGATATCACTAGTTCTGGTGCTTTTATCCGAAATAGTTCGTTGTTACCTAAAACACGGCAAGAGCCGGGCACCAAAAACGTCAGCGCGTGTAAGTCATTTGTTTTCAACAGCGTTTGCAGACGGTAACAGACCTAACTTATTTATTTTCTGCTGGATACTGCAAAACTGGCATGGGGGTGGGGGTACAGGCCGCTGGAATTCTTCTCGTTTTCAGTCCCAAAACCGCTCTCAAAGAAGCCTTCGATTTCTCGATCATGCGCCAATTGGAGTTAATTATGCGCAACGGAAAGGCCAGATCTTTCTGTTGCGCCGTAGCAGAAAAACATTCTGAAGCTCATTTCCCACGCAACCGCTTCGAGTGGATTTGACAGGGGCGTCTGCATGACGGGATGTGGAGCATTTTCTGGATAAGTCAAAGCAACACTTGGGGGCGATTTGCCTCGCCCCTACAGGGAGCGACCGTGGAAGCATTTCCGGAGTTGCGCTTGACTTCACCGTGAGCGCCTCTCGGCCGCTCTACTCGCGATCGACCGCCCCAGGGGTTCGGACGGCGGGGAAAGCGAGATGCAGTTTGTCTTTTCGCTATGGGTGGGCGGACGGGCTGGTGTCGGGAAGCGACCAAGGGGTATTCTGGATGCGCATGACGAACGCAGGATTGAGCCGCACAAGCCGGAGACAGGAACCTTGAGCGGCGCGCGCTGGGGCGCGGGATTCGCAGCGACAGGCCGCTTTGTGGCGGAGATAGAGGCAGCCGCGACTGGCAAGGGCCAATTGCGGCCGGGATACGTGCTGGCTGGGGATGAGGCCTTCCTGCTGGACCGCTGCCGCGCCGCGGTGCTGAAGGGATTTGTGCCGCCGGAGTTGAGGGATTTCTGCCTGTCGGACCTGGACTTGGGCAGCACCTCGATCTTCGAAGTGCTGGACCGGGCGCAGACCCCGTCGCTGATGGCGCCCTTTCAGGTCATTTTCATCCGTAACGTGAAGCAGCTATACACCCGGGGAACCAAGAAGGACGAGTTTGCCGCGCTGGAGCGCTATTTCCGCTCACCAAACCCACAGGCACTGTTGATCTTCGTGGCCGACTTCATTCGCATCTCCGCCGATTTGAAGCGCATGGAGATGGAAGACAAGACACGATTCGAGCGGCTGACCGAGACGTTGGGCGAGCATTGCGGCATGGTGGAGTTGGCGCGCGTAACCCAGGAAGACGCCACGCGCTGGACGGTTGCCACGGCGCAGGCAGCGGGCGCGGGCATGGATGCCGATACCGCGCATGAACTGGTGGACGCGCTGGGCTCGGACATGCTGACGATTGCCTCGGAGCTGGAAAAGCTGCTGCTTTATACCATGGGACGGGGCCGCATCACGCTGGGCGATGTGGAGACCATGGTGCTGGCGGCCAAGCAGCGCTCGCTTTACGAATTGACCGACGCCATCAGCTCACGGGACCGGACGCGGGCCTTGGCTTTGTTGCACGGGTTGCTGAACAGCTCCGAGGCCGGCGAAGATGCCGCGATCGGGCATCTTTACATGCTGGCGCGGACGTTCCGGCAGATGCTGGTGGTTCTGGAAAAGAACGTACGCGATTCCCGGGCCATCTGGCAGGCGCTTTGGCAGGGATTCAGGATTCCCCCCTTTGCGGCCGACGACCTGATCCGGCAGGCTCGGCGCTACAAGAGCCGGCGCGAGCTAACCCGGGCGTTGCGGCTGGTGGCGCGCGCCGATCTGGAGTTGCGCTCGTCGCCGCCGGACAAGCGACTGGTGCTGGAGCGGCTGGTCTACGACCTGGCGTCGGAGGCAAAGCCGGCAGTGCCCGAGTGGGCGGCAGTTCCCTTCTCGTTCGAGGGCTAGAGGATTTCAGGCCGATTCAACCATTCCCCAAAATCCAGATCGTCTTTCTCAACATGGATGCTGTGCGCCCGCGAAAGAAAGCTCACAGAGCTTTGGTCGAGGATGAGACCGCCGCGGGAGTAGTCGGCGATGAGCGAGCTCATCTGGGAGACCAGCCATTTGTGGTGAATGCGGTGGAGGGCCAAACCTGGGTACCTGGTGGCCGCCATCATCGATTCTTCCAGTTGAAAATGGTTGCGATTGAAGCGCGCCACCTTGCGCAGCAGCGAACCGATGCGATTGCGATTCTCCTGCTTCAGCAGCTCCTCGTTCAGGTCGTAGAGAGCCTCGGACATCATCCGGTGATCGCAGTCCAGAAGCCGGATGCCTATGGTTGATTCGGCAGTGCTCGTCATGAAGTCCAAAGTCGACCTCCTTTGAAGACTTGCATGGAACCACTTTGACTGGCCCATGTTTCGAAAGCGAAATCGCTATTGTTGCGAAGCTTGCCGCCCCGCATGTTCGCGGAGCCACACGACAAAGTTGCGGTCGTCGTTCTGCACATGAACGGTGAACCAATCGCGAAGGAAGGTCAAAGAGTATTCGTTGAGCGTGAACCCTCCGCGATGGAATCGTCCCTTGAGCGCATCCACCTGCTGCAGCAGGTGCTGGTGTTTCAAAACGTGCAACGCCATGCCCGGATACTTGTTGCGCTCCATCATCGCCTCTTCGCCGGCAAAATGGGCGCGTGTGCTTTCGACCATCTGCTGCAGAAGCGGACCGGTGCGAGCTTGCATGCTCTGGTCGGTCAGGGAGGCATGAAGGTCGTTGATGGCCTGCGACAATTGCCGATGCTCCTGGTCAAGACCACTGAGGCCGATCTTGAGCGCATCGTTCCATTTGATAAAGGTCACGGCAGCTCCTTCAGTGCTCGATTCACGCCCGGGAGCCTATTCGGGCGCGAAGGACCCAGTTGGGGTTCGCGGGTCAAGCGTCTTGGCTCCGCAGCCGGCGGCTGAGAGACCTCAGTGCGCGCCGTGCTCGATCAACCAGGGAGAATACTCTTTGTCTTCCTTCTGGATGTGCGTAGTCAGCCAGTCGTTCAAGAAGTTCAGCAATTCAAGATTGATCCGAATCTCGCCGCGTTCGAAGCGTCCGATGAACTCTTCCACCTGCTTGGTGAGGTCGCGGTGCTTGATGCGATGCACGGCCAATCCCGGATAGTTGACGGAGGCCATCATGTATTCTTCCGAAGAAAAATGGTCCCGGGTGTAATCGACCAGTTTCTTGAGCAATGGGCCAGTGACAGTCTGGGCCTGGCCTTTCATCATGGCAGCGTGCAGGTCGTTCAAGGTCTCAACCAGGACCATATGCTGATCGTCGATCTTTTTGATTCCGACAGAAAACTTGTCGGTCCAAACCAGAAATGCCATCGTGGAACTCCTGCCGGAATAGAGCCGGCAGTTCCTTCATCGGACACGGCCCGCAAAAGTTCAGTAAGAAAGCGGATTGGCCGTCGCGGGCAGATTCATTACACCTTCCCGATCACCTCAGTAGATGCCGCGATCGTTCAACCAGGGACCGTACAACTGGTCGAGGCCCTCGATGTGCTGGAGGTAGACGTCGCGCAAGGAAAGCAGCAAAGAGCGCATGTGGACATGGTCGCTGTGCTGCGCATGATAGATGGATTCCCGGATCTGGGTGAGCAAATGCTCGTGCTCGATGCGATGTTCGGACAGGCCTGGGAAGTCGTTTTGCTCCATCAACTGTTCCTCTGTCCAGAAGTGCATGCGGGTGAATTCGATGAGCCGGTTCAACAATTCGGCAACCAAATCGCGGCCGCGGCCGTGCACCAGCACCAGGCGCAGTTCGTTGATGGTGTCCATGAGGATGGCGTGCTGATCGTCCATCGCCCTGACGCCAACCGTGCACGAGTGATTCCAAGTCAAAAGGGTCACGTGAATCTCCCTTGGGTCCAAATGGGGATATCGGCTGCAAGGGGCCCGGTGTTACCGGTTTTTGTGGAATGCGGGTAACCAAGGTTTTTAGAGAGTAGGCGCTCATGGGGGCGGGGCCGAACATCGTGGAACGGGTTTGTCGATGCTATCAAGAGGCTCAGAACCGCGTCCAGAGAAATTGCGATGGCATTGAGAAGAAACTCCGGCGATTCAGGTTGAGGAGGAAAGGGGAAACGCGAAGTCACCGCTGGATCCTGACAAGCCCGGTCGACTGTTCAATTTCGGACAACCATCTTCGGCAGCGGACACCGGGCGTTTGCAGGGCATCCCCACGCTCCATGTATTGCCTTTACTATGAACGCGTTAAGGACTATTCGATTTGGAAAGGAATGTGCAAGGTAATTCGCAAACCACTGTGTACGGAGGATTTCACGATGGGCTTGATTCGGAATCTTAGGATTGCGCTGCGGCAGTTGAGGAAGTCACCGGGATTCGCATTGACGGCGATTGTGACGCTGGCGCTGGGGATTGGGGCAAATGCTGTGGTGTTCAGCGTGCTGAATGCAGTGGTGCTGCGGCCGGTGAATGTGCCTCGCGCGAAGAATCTTGTGATGGTGCAGCGGTTCAAGTATCCGTCGCAGTCGTATCCCGATTATGTGGATCTGCGGGACCGGGCACGGACGTTTGAGAGCCTGTTCACCTATGACATCATGGGACCGGTGGCTGTGGATACCGGCGGAAATCCCACGACTGCATGGCCGTACGCGGCGAGTGGGAACTACTTCGACGCGTTGGATATTCACCCGTATCTGGGGCGCTTCTTTCACGCCACCGATGAGCGCGGGATCAACAGCGCTCCCTATGTGGTGCTGAGCTATGCCTACTGGCACAGCCATTTTGAAGACGATGCAGGCGTTGTGGGGCGGACGGTCGCGATCAACAAGCATCCGTTCACGATTCTTGGCGTGGCGCCGCCGGAGTTTAGGGGCACGGAGCTATTCTTTGCGCCGGCCATGTGGATTCCGATGATTGAGGAGCCGCTTGTCCGGAGCCCCAACGTGCTTGACCGCGGCAATCACTCGGGATTTGTGCTGGGGCGACTGAAGCCGGGAGTAACGTCGGCACAGGCGGAATCGGATCTGAATTCGGTTGGGTCATGGCTCGCCAAGACCTATCCAGCGCACGACGATGGCGTGAGGTTCACGCTGGCTCGTCCGGGGCTGATTGGGGACACACTGGGAGGGCCGGCGCGGGCATTCATGGCGGGCCTGATGCTGCTTTCCGGGTTGATTCTGCTGGCCGCCTGCGCCAACCTGGGAAGCCTGTTTGCAGCCCGGTCGGCGGACCGGGCCAAGGAGACGGCGCTGCGGCTGGCTTTGGGGTCGCGGCGGGGAATGATCCTGAGCCAGATGTTGACCGAGTCTGTACTGGTGTCTCTGGCTGGCGGCGCGCTGGGGCTGACCGGCGGCGTGACGATCCTGCACGTGCTGAGCGGATGGCAGCCGATCCCGGATATTCCCATCAGCCTGCCGGTCAACCCGGATGCCTCCACTTATGCTGTTGCGCTTCTTCTTGCGCTGGCCAGTGGACTGCTGTTCGGAATTGTACCGGTGCGGCAGGTGATGCGGGCGGATCCGTGGCAAGTGATTCGCACCGGGATGAGCGGCGCGGCGGGGCACCGTCGGTTCACCGTGCGGGATGTGCTGTTGGCGGTACAGATTGCGATTTGCGCAGTGCTGGTGACGTCTTCGCTGGTGGCAGTGCGGGGATTGACACGCTCCATGCACAGCAGCTTTGGCTTTCAACCGCAGAACGTGATGTTGGTGGAGAGCGACTTGAACCTGGCTGGCTATAACGGCGAGCGCGTGCCACCGATGCAGCAGCGCATGGTGGATGCGGCAGCGGCTATTCCAGGCGTGACGTCGGTGGGCTACACGAGCGGCCTGCCTCTCACCATGAGCGCCGGCGACTCGGGTGTTTTCACAGACAGCACAACCGATTTCCGTCCGACGAATGCGGCAGCGGACGCCATGAACTACAACGTTTCGCCGGGCTATCTGCAAACTGCGGGAACCAGGTTGCTGGCGGGAAGAGACCTGACGCTGCAGGACGACAGCAAGGCATCGAATGTGGCGCTGATCAATCGACAGTTTGCAGTGAAGGTCTTTGGGTCGGTGGATAAGGCCGTGGGAGCGCATTTCAAGACCAATGCCGATACCCGGGTCGAGGTGGTGGGTGTGGTGGAAGATGGGAAATACCGGACGCTGACGGAGGATCAGCAGCCGGCCATGTTCTTCTCATTTTTGCAGCAGCAGTCGAGCGATATGTGGCTGCTGGTGCGGTCGAGCCGCGATCCGGAAGAACTTTCCCGAGAGCTGCGAGAGACGCTGCACGGGCTGGACGCGGGATTGCCCATGGACGTGAGGACGTGGAACGAAGAGATGAGCTCGGCGTTGTTTGCCGCACGCGTGGCCACGGTGGCTTTGGGTGTACTGGGGCTCTTGGGAGCGATGCTGGCGGTGACGGGAATCTTCGGTATGGCCTCGTACACGGTGAGCAAGCGGCTGCGCGAGATGGGCATCCGGATGGCGCTCGGCGCACAGCGGAAGGGCGTATTGCGTGCCGCGCTGGGGCGGGCGTTCGTGTTGCTGTCAGTGGGCTCTGCGGCGGGATTGGCGCTGGGGCTGCTGGCCACCAAGGTGCTGTCGTACATCGTGTACCAGGCGGGGCCGAAAGACCCGCTGGTTTTGGGCGGAGTGGTGTTGACGATGCTGCTGCTGGGGCTGGTGGCAGCCTGGATTCCGGCACAAAGGGCGCTGGCGGTCGATCCAATCATCCTGTTGCGGGAGGAGTAAGGAAGAGCTGGCATTTGGCAATTTGGGTTGGGTGGATCAAGGAGGGGCGAGCCGGTTTCGGGTCGCCCCTTGATTTGGTCACTCGCGCAGGGATACGAGGTTGACCTTCGGCAGCCCTCGACCGTCGACGACTTCGAACACGAGTGCGAAAAGAACTGGTGCTTGAGCACTCTATGGTGCGCCTGCTTCAATTGGGAACCAACCAACGGGGCCCTGCCGATGCTGTAGACTCCTCGGCAGGAGCCGCAAAGCGTGCCCTCGGCTCCAGACCAACGGAGGACCCATGGCGCTCGATCTGCACGGGCTTTGCCCACTGCTCTCCGTCTTCGACATGCCCACCTCGCTGCGCTTCTACCGCGACGTGCTGGGCTTCAGCATCTTCAGCAACTCCGATCCCGAGCCGGACGGCCATTTCGATTGGTGCTGGCTCAAACTGAACGACGCGGCGCTCATGCTGAACACCGCCTATGAGCGCAGCCGCCGCCCGCCCGCTCCCGACCCCGCCCTTATTGCCGCACACGGCCAAACCCAGATCTACATCGGGTGCCAGGACCTCGAAGGCGCATCTCAATACCTGCGCGGCGCCGGCATCGAAGTGAAAGGCCCCATGGTTCGCCCCTTCGGCATGAAGCAGCTGTTCTTCAAAGATCCCGATGGTTACGAGCTGTGCCTGCAGTGGACGGTCTGACCCAATTCGAGCGCGACAGGGCCCAAGGCGATCCTGTATTGTGAGCGAGGTTTGCCTATGACTCCTTTGCTAACTCTTGCCGAACCCGATGGCTTCTCGATCTTCGAGAAACTGCTTTTTACCCTTTTGGCGGCGGCCTCGGCCTGGGGCTTCTGGCGCCGCTTCGGCCCCATTCTGAAAAAGATCTTGCAGTCGAAGAAAGACCCCGGCTTTCGGCTCTTTCCCATCGGCAAGCGCGTTCGGGATTTCGTGTGGGAGGTGCTGTGCCAGGCCAAGGTGGTGCGGGAGAGGCCGCTGCCAGGACTTGCCCATGCCTTGGTGTTCTGGGCTTTCTGCGCCTTCGCCCTGGTCACCCTGAACCACTGCGCCGTCGTGTTCGGCCTTGGCTTTCTGTCGCCTGCCGGCGCGGTCGGCCGCTTCTATTTTTACTTCGCCGCGGCTTTCGCGCTGGCGTGCATCGCCGGGATTCTGGGTCTGTTTATTCGCCGCTTTGTGCTGAGGCCCAAGTGGCTCGGCGCCAAACTCTCCTGGGAGTCCGGCGTCATTGCCCTGCTGATTTCTGTCTTGATGGCCACCTACCTGGCTTCTTTTCTCGTCGCCGACGGGGCTCCGGCAGCTCGTCTGCTGTGGTGGATGCACACTTTGACGCTCCTGACCTTCCTGCCTCTCATTCCCCATACGAAGCACTTGCACCTGGTGCTGAGCCCAGCCACAGTATTTCTTTCCCGCGGCGGTTTCAGCCAGATTCCTCCGCTTGCCGACGACGAGGATTTCGGGCTGGTAGCGGGGACCGACCTGACGCAACTGGTGAGCCTGCAGGCCTATTCCTGCGTGGAATGCGGCCGCTGCACGGAACATTGCCCCGCGTCCAACACCGGAAAGCTGCTCAACCCCAAAGAGATTGTTCTTGGCGTGCGCGCCTATCTGAATGAGTTCGGGCCTGCCTCGGCCGAGCCGCTGTTGGGCAAGTTCAACCAGCAGGAAGCTGTCTTTCAGTGCACCACCTGCGGCTCCTGCGAATTCCAATGTCCAGTGGGCATTGAGCATCTGCCAATTCTGGTTGGGCTGCGGCGTGGCGCGGTGAACACCGGGTCGTGGGAAGACAGCCATGGAAGCAAGCTGTTTCTGGCTCTGGAACGCGGCTCGAACGCCTTGGGTATGAATCCCGCCGAGCGCGACAAGTTCATCCAGAAGCAGGCGCTGCCCCTGTTCGACGGAACCCAGGAGTACTGCCTTTGGCTGGGCTGCATGGGCGGCTACGATCCCAAGGGACGCGAGATCGTCTCGTCCTTTGCGCGCGTCATGAATCATCTAGGCGCAAGCTATGGGGTGCTGCGCAAGGAGAAATGCACGGGCGACCCGGTTCGCCGGCTGGGCAACGATCTGCTCTTCCAGCAACTGGCCGAGGCCAATCTCGAGATCCTGGCGCAAAACAAGGTCAAGAAGATCGTCTCCATCTGCCCCCACTGCGTGCGCACCGTCCAGGAAGACTGGAAGGCATACGGCACGCCCCCGGAGATCGAGCACCACAGCGAGTTCCTGGCGCGCTATGCCGAGCAGTTATCGCAGCAGGCAAGCGGTGGGGCAACCGATCAGAAGGTGGTCTTCCACGACCCCTGTTATCTGGGGCGCTATCGGAATGTGTACGACGAACCGAGAGCCGTCGCTGCCTTGGGCGGGGAAATGGTGGAAGCGCCACGCAACCACGAACGCAGCTTCTGTTGCGGAGCGGGCGGCGGGCTGGCTTTTCTGGGCGAGGAAACCGGGGATCGTGTCAGCCATGTGCGTGCCGGGGAACTTGCCGCCACGGGAGCCGGAATCGTGGCCGCTGCGTGCCCCTTCTGCAATACCATGTTCCGCGATGCCCTGGCGACAACAGGCGAAGGCGCACCGCAACTGATGGACATATCCCAGCTAGCCGAGTTACGGATCAAACCCCGATGACTACCAGGGCTGGAAGATCAAGCCTGTGGGGAAATTCGAATTTTGAAAGGGCAGAACTGCAGGCCCGACATACCGGCCGAAGAGATTTCCGCAGCCTGTTTAGAGCGATTCCAGAACAGGGAACCTCTGAACAAGTCCCTATAGCAAAACACGACCTTCCCTCAGGGGCTAAAGCCCGCTCATCCTATTCGCCTTATCGGCACGACTGAAGTCGTGCCCTGACACTTCTCACCATCGAAAGTGAGTTTTTCCGCAGCGTGTATAGCCACCAGGGACGGCTTTCAGGATTCTCGACTTTCACCGCCTGCAGTTACCCCTCGATACAAAGTCATTCAGGGTTGCGGAGGAAAAGGGTAGTTCATCCTGTACTGCCGGCGGCGGCGCGACCGCAATTCGCGCACTATCACGATGACCACCATGCCGATCAGAATCATGGGGCCAAAGAAGAACCAGCCCGGCATGCTAACCCGGTCGCCACCCACCGTGACTGTTTCGGGCGCTCTCAGCATACCGAACATGGATACCAGGTCTTTGCCGACGGAAACATTCTCCCCAAGCCGCACGGCGCCGAACATGCTCACCATGTCCTGACCGACGGAGGCATTGTCGTCGGCTGTAACCATCCCGAAAAAGCTCACCACGTCGTGATCGGCTTTCGATGCGATATGGATGTTTCCGAAGAAGACGACAACGTCGCCTTTCACTTCTCCTTCGGCATCGATGTTGCAGAAGAAGCACACGGCATCGTGCACATAGGCATTCTGTGCCACATGGATGTTTGAGAAAAAGTGCACAGCATCGTGGTCTGCGAATGCTGGGCTCGTCGCAAACGCAGCTCCGAGCAGAAACACGGCAAGCAATCGCTGGATGGTCATAAGCTTCACTCCTTTCGATACGCTTCGCCCCAGGGAAAAGTTCCGCCCGGACGGTAAGATCCAGCCGCAACTGGGGGCCGGCACCTACGAAGTCTTCAAAGGAGCAGGAACGCCGTCGGCGCATTGGGCCGCCTCAGAGGCAACTTCTTCCCGGACGCAAATCCCCTCAATTTGTTCAACCATCGCAGAATAGGGCCTGACATTTAGAACGAAAGTGCTGAGCAGAAAACTGAAGAGAATGGTCTCCAGACCCAACGAAATCGCGACGGAGGACGGAATCACGATTCGTGCGATGTGTTCTGTGTCCAGGGCTCCGAAAGCGTGTTGCTTCCATTGCCAGACGGCGTACAAAGCGGCCCCCAGTCCGGCCGCCAAAATCAGCGCTCCGGCACCCAATCCCCGCTCCAGGGTAAAATGCCTTGCGTTTTTGCGATCTCTCGGCGTTTCCGGATAGAGACCTTCCTGCACCGCGTAGGCGCGGGACAAAAGCCAAAACAGGACTGCCTGAAAACCAGCCACCGTCAGGGTACTGCAATAGATGAGGGTGTCCAGTCCCAATTCGATCCGGCTCAGGTGGATAGGGCGAGCCAGGAGCGTGCCGCCGGCGGCCAGCCCCAGCAGCATCATGGCCAACCCGGGATACAGGAAGAGCCACGCAGGGCTGAACAGGAGCATGAAGCGCAAATGCCGCCAGCCGTCCCGATAGGGGAGCAGATGGGGCGGGCGCGAACGTCCATCGGGGCTTAGCGTGGTGGGAACCTCGGTCATGCGCAGCCCCATCAGCTTGGCCTTGATCACCATTTCGGAGGCGAACTCCATGCCGGTCGTGCGCAAATCGAGCAGCAAGAAGGCGTCTTTGGAAAATCCCCGCAGGCCGCAGTGGAAATCTCCCACCTTGGGGCGAAACAGGATCCTTCCGATGGTCGAAAGCACGGGATTGCCGATGTAGTGGTTTTTCCACGGCATGGCGCCGGGTTTGATGCCGCCCCGGAAACGGTTCCCCATCACCACATCGAATCCGGCGCGAAGCTTCTCCAGGAATCCTTCAAGGTGGCTGAAGTCGTAGCTGTCGTCGGAATCGCCCATGATGCAATAGCGCCCCCGCGCGGCGGTGATGGCACCGAACAAGGCCGCGCCGTACCCGCGAATCGGGATGGGAATCACCCGAGCGCCGAGGCTGGTTGCAATCTGTTGGGAGCCGTCCGTCGAGCCATTATCCCCGATGACGATTTCGCCGCTTACATTGGCCCCGCGCAGGTAGCTTTGTGCTTTTTGAATGCAAATTGCGAGGGTTTCCGCCTCGTTGAGGCAGGGCATCACGATACTCAGCTCTACGGCCATCTTTGGCTACCCGATTTCGCTTGAAGGGTGGGGGCCAATCAATGCGGGGATATTGAACAGCGATGAGTGTACAGCAAGCTTCAAACGGGTGTACAGAAATAACCGGCGGAGGACCCGATCCGAGGACGATTCTCGGTGCCGGCTCGGCTTAGACTCGGGCTCCGTCCTTGACCCTCCGTTTACCCTGCGACTCTTTCGAGGCCTCCTTCCTGGCTTTTTTTGCAGCTTTCTTGCGCCGCCGGATCTCCTCGAGGGAATACATGGTGCCGCGGCAGTTCTTTGCCCCGCAGTTGCACTGAGCCTCGTCGTCTCCGCCGTCATAGAGGCAGTAGTCGTAGGTGATTTCGTCTCCGGCAAGGATTTTCTTGATGGCCGTCACCCAGACCCTGCCCTCCTCCTCGCTGGTCTCGCAGTTGGCATTGCAACTGTGGTTGATGAACATGGCGGCGCAATGGCCATCGATCACGACCGAGCCGTCTCCGAGTCCAAACAGATAGGTGACCGGCGAATCCTGGTAGCGGATGTCGGCCTCCTGTTTACTGATGCGCCGGCCGGTGTATTCGGCAACGCGGGTGCCTTTTCGTACGGTAGTTGTGGTGTAGCAGCCTGCGGCGTGGATGGCGGAAGAGCGGATGATCAGTCCCATGCGAGTGTGCGATGCTTTCCTTGGTAGGGTTTCTGTTGTATGCATGGCATCGTACCATTGAACAGGTTCTGGATGGGGCGAGGAATGGCGAAATGAAACGGGGTTTTCCGATAGCGTCTGTGTTTGCAGGCATTCTGGCGGCTGGAACAGGGTTGTGTGCCCAGTCTTCGGCGCCGGCCAATGCGCCCGGCGCAGCCCAGAGCCAGCCCAGCGAGCAAAAACCGGCGGCAGCTCCCGGGGGATCGAATCCGTTCCCCGAGGACACCAGCACTGTTCCGGTAATGCCTACGAAGGATACGGTGAACGCACCGCAACCGGCCAATGACGGGACTCGATACGAGCTTCCCAGCCTGCCGGCGGACGACACCGACCCGGCGCGCAGTCCAGACGATCCTGCTCCCGCAACGGGCGATGCACAGGAGTCCTCTTCCAGTTCAAGCCTGACAGGCCTCGATCGCATCCTCCCCAGGCCGGGTGACGACGACGCGGACACTGGGAGCAAGAGGAAAAAGCTCTCGGTGAAGGAACCTACCCACCAGGAAGCGGCCTCCGAAGATATCAACGTGGGCGGATATTACCTCGACAAGAAGAACTGGAAGGCAGCTTTGTCCAGGTTTCAGTCCGCAATGGTTCTGGATCCGGAAAACCCCGACGTGTTTTGGGGACTTGCAGAGGCAGAGCGCCACTTGGGCAATTTTGCCGACGCCCGCATCCACTACCAGACCGTGGTCAACTACGATCCTGACAGCAAGCATGGCAAAGAGGCCGTGAAGGCTCTGAAGGAACCGGAGATAGCCAACGCCAAGGCTGCGCTACCTGCGCCGTCAGCGGCCGGATCGCCCCGATAGAGCGCACAGGTCATCGGCACCCGGTTAGTCTCGAGCACTTGGTGTGGTAAGTCTGAAGTTCTTTTCATCAATTACAAAGAGCAACCACAGAATCTTCAGCTCACGATTCCGAACTGAAAAGCTCTCGGGGCCCATTCGCTGAGAATGACAGCGGCTTTGAAGAGGGGGACCTTAGAACCTGTATAAAAACTGTTCCGCAGCGGGCGATAAGCCGCAAGAGCCCATCCCTCAGGGGCTAAAGCGCTTCATGTTTTCAGCCACTTGCGGCGCGACTGCAGTCGTGCCCTTTCACACCAGGAGAACTTTTATACAGCTTGTTAGAGTCAGGACCTTAGAGTGACATAGGGTGCGAATTTGCTCCTGAGCTACCAACCTTTTTCCAAGATAGCGAGTCGAAGGAATTGCGCTCGATGTGCAAGTCACTGAGACGCATAGCCAAACGCGTTGGCAGCTTGAAATGTGCCTGTGCAAGCACGCGCGCACGGTTGCAAGAAACCCGGTGGAAAGTGTAGGGAATGATACAGCCAACGGTGCAACGGTCGTGAGATCATGCCTTGGTTTTCACCTACCGGAGGGCAGAAAGGTGTGATGGCGGTCGAATTTCCCAGGAGAGTGCTGTTTTTCTACGGTTTTCCCATTTTAGGAATGCCGGGGATGAGCATTTCTCTAAGTGACTTGCATCACACGAAATCCCAATTCAGGCGGGCGATAATTCGTTGTCTCAAGATGAAAAGCAGTACCTTCGTGATCTGAAAAGAGGTCCAATCGTGCCGATGAACCGTGTGAGGATTAACACCATGGCAGCTTCGACAACAACCTGCTTCGGAATTCTGGCTACCCTACCGGTAGCCACCGGCCCTCATCCCCTCCTTAACCGGCGGAGGCGGATCTCCCCTGAGGCTGGGCGTGCCCTCGAAATTCTGGGTCACGCCATCGAATACCTCACCGATGAATTCGTTCACGAGGGTGGCCTGCTTTCCTTGCACAACGAACGTCTTGAGGCTGTGCGGTTGCTGATGGAGCGTAATCGCCAGATCTATTTCGCCTGCCCTGAGATACCGACTTGGAGTGAGCGCTTTCACGCCTTCCTGAACCCTCGCTCGGCATAATCCGCATTTGCCTGTCAGTTGTTTCGGCTTAATAGCGCCGAGTGCCTCGAAGCAGAATCGAATTCGACGAGCCGAGGTTACCTGGAATCGATGGTAACCTCCATTCATCGGCTTCAGCGGCGCCGTATTCCCGGTACGGAGTTGGCACTGCCTCGGCAGAAGTATTTTGAAGAGCGGCGTGTTGAGGCGTTCTCGATTCCTCGACAGCAGGATTCGCATTTCTCCCGAGTCCAAAACTTCTTTACAGCTGACTGTGCGTCGTTTACTGGCCTAGAACGAGTACCGCCAGCAGAATCACCCATGCCACCCCCATGGCATGCCAGAACCAAGCGGTCGCATCGACCGCGACCTGCCGGAGTTCTACGCTCTTGAGATAGCCCAGAGTAGTCAAGCACAAGATCAGGGCCGCGACCCCGCACACCAGGTGTGCGGCATGCAAGCCGGTAATCACGTAAAAGAAATAGCTCGACGGTGTTGACAGCCGATTGAAGGCGAAGCCTTGCGCGGTCAACTGCTTCCATGCAACCATTTGGCCGGTCAAAAACAGGGAACCCAGCAGCAGCGTAGCCGCCACCCAGGGGATGGTACGACGTAACGCGGGACGGCCCAGCCCAAGCCATTCTTCCAATACGTCAATTTCGCGAAAGATGCTGTGCCGCGCAACCTCCATGGTGAGGCTGCTCAATAGCAATGCCGCGGTGTTGAGGTAAAGAATCGGAGGCAACGGCACCGGGTGCCAATCTCCAATCAGTTCGTGAAAGTGCGCATCCCAACTGGCCCCTGCCTGGCGGGCATAGAACAGGACCACCAGCACGGCAAAAAAGACCATGTCGCCGGCCAAAGCGCAAAACAGAAAGGCCCGAACCCGGTGAAGGAGCTCGCGCGGGCCCTTTCGGCCGCGATTCCAATCGTCGTCTCCCCCGCCGCCCCCGCCGCCGGTCGGGCGACGGTCGAGGGGCGGTTTGCCGCCTATTCCGGGTTCCTTGCGCTCGGCCTCAGAGGGATTGTGAGTAAAAGTGGAAGGCATACGGGCCTCGGTGAAGAAGAGATTACACCCATCTTCGATTGGACGCATCCCTCTCTTCCCGGGCTGGTTGATCTGCAGCAGAAAATCCGGTTACTGCGCCCGCGCCCCGGCAGGTTGTTCGACAGCGCCGATCACGGTTTCTACAAAGAGACGATGGACCCGCCGGTCACGGGACAGCTCCGGATGGAAGGTGGCCGCCATGATTCTGCCCTGTTGCACCAGGACGGGGTTGCCGTCGCGGCGGGCCAGGACCTTGACCCCAGCGCCGATCTCCACAATGCGCGGCGCCCGGATGAAGACCATCTCCAGGGGTTCGCCGGGAAGCGCGGACTCCGCCGTGAGGATGGTGGAGTCGATTTGGCGCCCATAGGCGTTGCGCTCCACTACGACATCGAGCACCCGAAGACTGCGCTGTGCCGGGTTGCGCACTTCCCGTGCCAGCAGAATGGCGCCGGCGCAGGTGCCGAAGACCGGGTGATGCTGGCAGAAATCTCCCAGGGCCTCGAAGAAGCGGTGTTTTTCAAGGAACTTGAGAATGGTGGTGGACTCTCCGCCTGGCAGGATCAGTCCGTCGAGACCGGCCAATTCCTCAGGCTTGCGCACTTCCACTGGCTCAGCCCCCGCCTCGGTCAATGCCTGCGAGTGGCTGGCATAGTTGCCTTGAATGGCCAACACACCGACGCGCGGGAGGTTTTTGCCGGGAAGCGGGTCTGCAGCCGCTGAGTTTAGCGCCGTTCTTTCGGCTTCGAGCCGGTCAATCGAACGCAGATCCAGCTTGCCGTTGCGAAAAGCAAGAAACTCGCCGGCAGATTTTGACCCGTTTGGATTCAGCCGAGTCTTCTCGATCGACCGCTGTTGCTGCTCCATCTTCGTCACTGAACGCTCCGCGTTTGACTGGGGTAATCGGCAACGCATCCACCTGGGAACGGTCGCCACACAAGTCAATTTTATCCGCACACAACTGTTGGGCCAATTGGCGCTTGCGGTGGGCAGACGGGCGGAGCATTGCAAAACTGCGAGCTTCGGCTTCTTTTCCACCCTATCTGCACCAGATCTCTTCCCCGATCCCTGTTTTGTCGTGGAGAATAAATCTGTGACCATAAAACACAGCTTTGCGCTTCTTGCACTGATTCTTGCGCCCTGCCTGCTGGCCAGCCAGTCGTTGTCCGATTCGTTGCGCAAGTCGCTTACCGTGCAAGCCCCCTTCGACCCATCCGTCTACAAGCCCATGACCGGGGCAGAACGCTGGCAGCGCTGGGTAAACGAGGACGGGCGTTCGGCTTCCCTCCACGTCGAGTCCCTTGGAACTGCAGCCTATAACCAGGTCTTCGATGTGCCCTCGGTTTGGACAAGGAGCGGCGGCGGACTTGCCCGCCGGCTCGGCTCAGCATACGGAGCCAACCTGATCCAGAACAGCGTGCATGAAGGCTTTGCCGCTGCCGAAGGCACGGATACGCGGTACTTTCCGTGCGCCTGCAAAGGCCTTTTTCACCGCGGCGGGCATGTCTTCAAGATGAGCTTTCTGACCTACACGCACGGCGGCCACCTGACTCTCGATTTGCCGCAGATCATCAGTATCTACGGCAGTTCGATGGTCGAAGCAACATGGTATCCCTCTCACTACACGGCATTGGTACAGGGGGTTCAGAGCGGCCACATCGAGGCAGGGTTCATCGGAACCGAGCATCTGATTCAGGAATTTTCTCCGGAGCTGAAGCGCTTCTTCCATCTGCATTTCTAACCGGCGGCGGCAACGGCCATTGAGCGCCCGCGCGATACAATCCCTCTATCCGCTTCAAGGAGGTTTTTTATGAGCAAGATCCTTCTCGCAGTTCTCGCCCTCGCGTTCACCGGCTCTTTTGCCGCTCCGCTGCTGGCTCAGGGAGCCCCGCCTCAAGGCGGCACAGACCAGCCCTATACCGTTGAGTACTACTACAAGCTTCAATGGGGCCATCAGGCGGAATTTCTGCAACTCTTCCTCAAGAACCACTACCCGTTACTGCAAAAGATTCAATCAACCGGCCGCATTTTGAGCCTGAAAATCGAGTCCCCGGCTTACCACACCACCGAGGATGGACGCTGGGACTACCGCGTCACCATCCGCTACAAGAACTCCACCGTAGCCACCACCTCCAATCCCGATGAAGAGGCTTTCATCAAAGAGTTATGGCCCGACCAGCCAACTTACAAGAAGGAAGAACAACGCCGCTTCGAGATTCTGCTCTCACACTGGGATCTGCCCGTCACCGACATCACACCGGTCAACAAGTAGGCATGCGCGCACACTGTATCCCCGACACCATGCCCCACCCGATGGCCCAGCCTTGTTCTGTACCGTACCCCCCCGATCCCAGAGACTGATTTAACCCCGGCTTAATCCTGGTATCGCTAAAATCAAGGTGCTCTCGATCATCAACCCTGTGGCCTGGGGTTGATGCGGCTTGCTGTCACCGAAACACGCACCTTACTGGCGACTGGAATAGACTGGATTCGGGCTAATCCAGATCTCCTGACAGGGATCATTCCACCATCAACGCAGGCCGAGATCCGGAAGAGTCTCCGTCTCCGGCTGCGAAGGCTATTCCCGCCGAAAACGAATTTCTTCCCCTATAGCCGCAATCGCTTGCATATCCAACAACCGTGCCGCACGAGGGAAGACGATCACTTCCTCTGTCTGGATATGCGCCACGTAGAGTATCTTCATCTCCCGAGTTGCTTTTTGAAGTCTCAACTCATCTTCCGGAATCAACCGATCCAACTCAATCCATTTGGCGTAGAGCGTATCCACAGTCCAGTGCAGGTCGGCGGCTGAGCGGTGATCCGCTACCAGGCCTCCGATCTCCTCGATCTCGTCAGCAGCCAATTGCGCACGCATCCGCGGGAACAGGGACTCTTCCTCATCCGCCGTGTGTCGTTTCCCGCCCAGTTGGAAATAGTTCACGGCAGCCTGCACGGCAGACTTTTCTTCCGGGGTTAGAATTCGGCCTGGGGCGCGGTCTGCCACCACCCAGAGGATATGCAAGAACCGCTCGATCCTGCGGTGGCAGTCTTTCAGCATACCGATTGGGTCGTCGAAACCACAGTCAGGTCGTGCCCCTATTTGTACCGCCATCTCGGTTCTCCTATTGCGCATCCTGAATATAGTGGAAAGATGCCGATCTGTCCTCAACCCCTGCATCAAATCGACTACCTCAATATTCGGCCAGGAAGACCTTGGAGTCGAATCGCTAGAAGGTTCGATACGGCTGGAAACGATAGGGACTTCAACAGGAACATCGAGCAATCAGCCTTGCGGTTGTTTCGGCCTGAACGCAAGGTCCACAACCTGCTGTTTCTCGATGAGGCTCTGGCTGCTGAAGGACAACACCCCGTCCTTGAGATTGAAGGAAATTAAGTTGATGCCGAGGGCCGGCGGGCCGATGAGTCCATCGTAGTCAAGGCCAGCTTCTTTGCGGTGGTTGATCAGGATTGCCGACGTTACTCCAAACATTGCTCCCCCCAATTTGAAATTGTGCAGCGATACTTCTTCTTCCGTGAGGTCGCCCATCTTCCCTGGCTTTCGCCGGGAGGCACTTGCAAGCGAGTCGGAATGCGATCGCGGGGTTCTTGCGTCAAAGAGGTAAAACGCTGCCGCGCCGGTGTCGAGCATGAGCCGAACCGGAGTGTGGTCTATCTCAGCTTCGATGGTGGCCAAACCGAAAACGAGCCGCATTGGAAGGGAAACAGCGAGGAGTGGATGCGGGCCGAAGTGGATCTCACGCGCGCTATAGTCGATCTCAAAGGGGCTCTCGCCCAGCACATCGAGACCTACCACGCCATCAACGCGGATGGGAAGTTCTTCCTGCAAGGTAGACAGATCCGCGGTGACGACGCGGAGTTCGGACCGTTGGATCGGGCCGATCTCCAAATTTGGAACGATGGCTTGATTCCCTTGCGCTCTTCCTCCCATAACCGCAATGCTGACCGGCGTTCCATCCAGGTGAAGCTTTCGGGTAATCCGGGGATCCAGAATGGTGGGAGTTGCGCCGGTGTCGAGGAGGAAATTGAGATTTTTGAGTGGGCCTGTCGACCCTTTGACCACAATCAAGTAGCCTTTATACAGATCGAAATGGACCCTGAACTCTTGACTTGGGTCCGCATTCGTCGGCCGATGTCCCCAGGCGAACGTATGCGTCGCCATCGTCAGACCGACAAAGAGCTTGAACAACAGAGAGTTGTAACTGCGCATCCAGGTGACCTCGCTGAGCGCCATGCTCGGCGAGCTGTCCGGGGACCTCAATGCACGCATCCTAGCTTGCGCGTCAAAAGTCGATTCACAGCCAGGAGAGCGGCTGGAGATGCGCAGGATACTTATGTTTACTGGCAGAATAGTTGAAGATTTGGCTCGTCTATGGCATCAAGAGGAGGCGGATCAATCATGCTGGAATCGTTCACCAAATCGGATCAGGAGACGGGCAACGGAAACGGCAAGGTACGCTTTGGAGCCTTTGAGGCCGATCTTCATTCAGGAGCGGTGAGCAAATCGGGGAGCCGTATCAAGCTGCAGGATCAGCCCTTCAAGGTGCTGCAGGTCTTGTTGGAACGTCCGGGCGAGCTGGTCAGTCGCGAAGAGTTGCAATCCCGGATCTGGCCGGAGGACAACTTCGGAGACTTCGATCATGCGGTAAACGTGGCGATCGGCAAACTGCGAATCGCTCTAGGAGACTCGGCCGACAATCCTACCTTCATAGAGACAGTGCCGCGCCGCGGCTATCGCTTTGTGGCGAAACTGGATCGCGCCCCAGCTGAGCGTCCAGCGATCCCTCCGCCGGTCTCGGAAGTTTCCCGAGGCAGGTGGAATATTCGCGGCAGACTTTTGCTCATCATTGCCATATCCGCTGTTTTCGCTGGGGTTCTTGGACTCGGAATCCTGGTGGGGCGGCGCAGTGCCGCCTCCCAACCGATGGAATTCGACCGGCTCACCGTCAGGCACGGCACGATCTATGCCGCCAGATTTGTCCCAGGTGGTCGCGACATGGTGTATTCAGCCTCATGGGAAGGCCTGCCGATCGAAGTCTTCTCGTCTGATTTGAAGCTCCCGGCGGCGCGGCGGCTTGAACTGCCGACGACGCAGCTCTTGGCGATTTCCGGGTCCGGCGAAATGGCTGTACTGCAACTGTTCAAGCCGGGGTTCATGCTTACGGTTCGGGGCACGTTGGGGCTAGTCCCATTCAGCGGGGGCCAGCCGCGGCAAGTTGCTGAGAATGTGGAATGGGCAGACTGGTCTCCGGACGGAAAGTCGTTGGCAATAGTCCGCGTATTGGGGGGAAGGCGGCGCCTTGAATTCCCCATTGGGCATGTCTTGTATGAAACCACTGGATGGATAGGACATCCACGGATTTCTCCCAAGGGCAGCCAGATCGCTTTTCTCGATCATCCGACCAATTATGACGACCGGGGCATGGTTTCGGTCATCGATCTAGCGGGGCACAAAAGAGCGCTCTCGGCTGGATGGGAAAGTGAAGAAGGTCTTGCCTGGTCTCCCGACGGAAAGGAGGTCTGGTTCTCGGCAGCATTTGCGGGTTTGGACCGACGCATTTTTGCGGTCGATATGACGGGGCGGCAGCGCTTAGTCTATCGCGGGCCAGGCGGTATCACATTGCAGGATATTGCCGCGGATGGCAGAGTCCTTTTAACGCGCGACGATCAGAAGACCGGCATGATGGGCTTGGCTCACGGAGCCAAGAAGGAGCGGGATCTATCGTGGTTGGATTGGTCGCTGCCCACGTCTCTGTCTGCGGACGGCAACACCTTGCTCTTCGATGAACAGGGAGAGCAAAGCGGACCAAACTACACCGTCGCTATGCGCGATATGCAAGGATCGCCGCCGATCCCTCTAGGCGAAGGCATGGCGGGCGATCTCTCCCCCGACGGGAAATGGGCCGCAACCACTGTTTCTTACAGTCAACTCCTGCTGCTGCCCACCGGGGTCGGCACGTTAAGGCGACTCGATCAAGCCGACATTCAACAATATGGTCATGAAGTGCATTGGCTGCCCGACGGCAAACAGGTTGTCTTCTCGGCCAACCAAACGGGACACGACGCCAGGTGCTTCATTCAGAACGTGGATGGCGGCAAACCGCGCCCCGTTACCCCGGAAGGAGTGAGTGTCTGCAAACTCTCTCCCGATGGCAAGGTGATTGCCGGCGCTGGTATCGCTGCAGAAACTCCGCGGTTCTATCCGATGGACGGCAGCCCTCCCAAACCTATTCCAGGGCTCTTGCCGCGTGAGTCCTATTCATGGACGAGTGATCCGCGATATATGTACGTGAGCGAATGGGGAGAGACGCCCGGAACTCCTGTAAAGATCTCCCGTCTGAATATTCTGAATGGGCAGAGAACTTTCTTCAAGGAAATAGCCCCTGCCGATTTGGCAGGACTGTGTGGCATGTCCAAGCCTCTATTCAGCGCCGATGGCCAAGCCTACGTTTACGAATACACCAGGCTATACTCCGAGCTCTACCTTGCCAATGGGCTGAAATAGGCTGCTTTCGATCCCGACGCTGGACATTCGCTGGACGCAATGGATTGATCCTTCCGATGGTCAGCCCGATCTTGGATCATCTGGAGACCTTTGTGAGGCATCTCTTCGCCTCCGACTGAAACAAAGCGCTGCTTGGCGTTCGCCTGCTGTATCGGCGCATGTGTCGTTTTTTCCTGTGCACACCCCACACGACTTGTGCAATACTCGTGTGGTACTCGCACAGGAGTTGAAAGCATGGGCGAATCCAAAATCGATCTCTTGCAAGGGACGCTGGACTTGATGGTGCTGCAGACCCTAGCCGCCATGGGCGCGCAGCATGGCTACGGCATTGCGCGGCGCATCGAGCAGGCCAGCGGAGACGAAGTCCTGCTGAATCAGGGCACTATCTACGCCTCTCTCGTCCGCCTGCAGCAGCGTGGTTGGATCGACGCCGAGTGGGGCACCTCCGACAACAATCGCAAGGCCAAGTTCTACTCCATCACCCGCAGCGGCCGGTTGCAGCTTGAAAAGGATGCTGCCTACTGGCAACGATTGTCTGACGTGATGGGTCGCGTGCTTGCCATGTCTCCGGAAGGCGATCTCCCGTGAGCGCGCTCAAGCGTGCGTTGGCCCGGGTGCGTGCCTTTTACCGGAAGCCCCCTCTCGACGCCGACCTTGAGGCCGAGATTGCGGCGCACCTGGAAATGGCGATCGAAGAGAACATGCAGCGCGGCCTCACTCCGGTTGAAGCCCGCCGCCAGGCATTCATTCGTTTCGGCAGCATCGATTTAGCGAAAGACCAACATCGCGAAGCGCGAGGACTTATGACACTCGATATCCTACTGCAGGATCTCCGCTATACCTTGCGCACGCTGAGCCGCGATCGCGGTTTCACCCTGGTCGCCATCCTTATCCTGGCTCTCGGCATCGGCGCCAACATCGCCGTCTTCAGCGTGGTCAACACCATCCTGTTGCGTCCGCTGCCGTTTCAGGATGCGAGCCGTCTGGTGTGGATCGCGCCGCCTCCCACCAAGTGCGGCTTGTCGTGCGCCACCTACTCCACCGACGCCTACGATGAGTTCCGCATGTACAGCCGCACGTTTCAGGACGTGACCGGGTACTTCGCCTTCTCCAGCCCGGGAAATCTGGCGCTGAACCGCGGCGGCGCGCCCATTCCCGCCACCGGCATCGACGTGATCGCCAACTTCTTCCAGCTACTTGGAGTGCAGCCTGCCATGGGCCGCGTCTTCCGGCCTGAAGATGCGCTGGATGGCGCGGCGCCCGTGGTGGTGCTCAGCGATTCCTGGTGGAAGACCCAGTTCAACGCCGATCCGAATATTGTGGGCAAGGCATTCGACATCAATGGCCGCCAGACCACCGTCATCGGCGTTCTTCCCCGAACCTTCGACTTCGGCGCGGTCTTTTCTCCCGGCGCAAAGGTTGACGCCATCACGCCCCTCGACCTCTACGGTCCTCCCCGCCAATGGGGAAACATCATCACCATGGTTGGCCGACTCAAACCTGGCGTCTCGATTGCCCAGGCGCAGGACGATGCCGCCAATGCCGCGCCCCACATGTGCTGGAACAACAATCGCCCCCAGTCCTGCGGTTCCTACGCGAAGAAGGACGGCGAAGGCGGGGTCGTTCCTGTGCCGCTCAAGGATTACGTCAGCGGCAAGCTGCGCCGTTCGCTGGCTGTGCTGTGGTGCGCCGTAGGCACCATCCTGCTGATCGCCTGCGTAAACCTCTCCAACCTGTTGCTGGCCCGCGCCGCCTCACGCTCCAAGGAGTTCGCCATGCGCGGGGCTCTTGGCGCCAGCCGTTTCCGCATTGTGCGCCAGCTTCTTACCGAAAGCCTGGTGCTGTCGCTTTCCGGCTCCGCGCTGGGGCTCGGCCTCGCCTGGGGGCTGGTTTCCTGGCTCGCGCACCAGGGAGCGATCGCTCTGCCGCTTCTGAGCACCCTGCGCATCGATGGCGCGGCTCTGGCGTGGACGCTGCTGATTGCCGTCTCGGCTGCTGTTCTGTTCGGCCTGGTCCCTGGGCTCCGAATGGCCGGCGGCAATCTCCACGAGTCGCTCAAGGACTTCGGCTCCGGCTCGGGACAAAGCCGCAGGCACGACCGCGTGCGATCAATTCTCGTCGTCACCGAGGTGGCCCTGGCCTGTGTGCTGCTGGTCGGCGCGGGACTGTTGCTGCGCAGCTTTCTCCACGTCCTCGATGTCGACTTGGGCTTCCAGCCGGAACGTGCCGCGGCCATCAACGTAATCTACGACGACGCCGCTCCCTCCTATGGCGACAGCGCACAGAAGCGCCGCGTTATTTTCCAGGAAATGATCGCCCGCGTCAGCGCCATTCCCGGCGTAGAAGCTGCCGGCATCAGCGATTATCTCCCTCTGGGCCACAATCGAGCCTGGGGCATGCCATGGCCCAAAGGCTTCAAGCATCCCGATAAAAGCCCCGGCTCGCCCCTCGTCTACATGATTTCGCCGGGGTATCTGCGCGCCATGGGAACCAGAATCCAGGGCCGCGACTTCACATGGGACGACGGGCCGAAAAGCCAAAATGTGATCATGATCGACAAGTCTTTTGCCCATTACCTGGCCGGATTGGCCAATTGGCCCAACGGCGATGCCATTGGGCAGATGCTTGACACCGGCGGCGACGGCTCGCGCATTGTCGGCGTGGTTGACGATGTCCACGAAGAAAGCACCGAAGGAGAGGCCGGCTGGCAAGTTTACTACCCGATCACGCAGCAAGGACCTGTCGGCGCCGAACTCGTCATCCGCACCTCGCTGCCGCCCGCAGCCCTGGCCGGCAGTGTTCTCGGTACCCTGCGCGACATCAACCCCAAACAGCCCGCCGCGGAGTTCAAGCCCATCCAGATGCTGGTGAGCCACGCCAACTCGCCGCGCCGGTTCTTCATGCTGCTGGTGGCTTCTTTCGCCGCGCTCGGGCTGATCCTCGCCGCACTGGGCATCTACGGCGTCATTGCCTACTCCGTCACCCAGCGCACGCAGGAGATCGGCATCCGCATGGCCCTTGGCGCAACCGTTTCCCAAGTGCAGCGAAGCGTCCTGGTCAAAACGCTCCGCCTGGCCCTGATCGGAATTGCGGCCGGCGCCGTTGCGTCTCTGCTCGCCTCCCGTGCCATCGCCGCAATGCTGTTCAACACCGCACCCACCGACCCCGTGGCGTTTGCCGCCATGGTCTTGTTGATCGGCGCCGTCGCTCTGCTCGCCGGTTATATCCCTGCAAGGAGGGCCTCCCGCATCAACCCCATGGTTGCCCTTCGCAACAACTGAGGGCACGTTCGACTCCTGCTAGGAGTCTGTCGGAGATAACCGGGCGTGATTTTGTGGTTTGCTTCTGTGGGCATCGGCTTCTGGTCGATGTTCACGGAGGCAGACACCAAGTAGTCAGCCGTGGGGCTTCTTCCGCAGCC
>Ga0181520_10002277_pt1 | contig 36136 bp, 28 predicted proteins | sample PEATcosm2014_Bin_29_FD_132451 | JGI IMG/M metagenome (GOLD analysis project Ga0181520, IMG submission 132451) | Peatland microbial communities from MTU Mesocosm Facility, Houghton, MI, USA - PEATcosm2014_Bin02_30_metaG | ecosystem: Environmental > Terrestrial > Soil > Wetlands > Peat | place...
CCGCCCCAGCACTCCACCGACCAGTAACCGGCATTGTCAATCTCTTCGCACGCCGGAATCATGTCGTCCAAACCCATACGGGTGGCAAGCAGGCTCTGGTGCGCGTCACGAAGCGCAAGTTCAGTGATTTCAACCACGCGGGACATGGGCATCTCCCCAAAAAAATAGCCCTCGCCAAGAGTCCAGATCTTCAAGACCGAGTCGATGGGCTTGCGTAAACGTGCAACAAACCTCTCACATAGTATCGGAGCCGGGCTAAAGTGGTAAAGCCCCGCTCCCCGGCTATCGATTTTGGATCATCGGCGCACGAGCGCTGCACTCCCGCACGAGGCCTTGAGGCCAAATCAGGGCTGTTGAATGGCGTGGCCTTTTTGCTGGACGATTGCGATATACTTCAGCGTGGAGGATTCTCATTGATGCATTGGGCCGGTTCGCGGGCTGCTCTTTCCGCTCTCATACTCTATCTTGTAACCGCGGCTTCCACCGCCGGTGCGTCCCCGCAGGCACAGCAGGACGGAATGCAACCGCCTCCCGGCGGAGCGGCGCAAAGCGGGATGGCCAATGCCGGCCCGCAGAAGGCGGAGTTTGACAGCCAGCATCGGCCTATCACCGCCGGCGGCTTTGTCAAAGACGGCCCTATTGTCTTTCAGGACATCGCCAAGGCGGCTCGACTGACAAGCTTTCATCACTCTGCCGGAACCCCGGCAAAAAAACTTATTCTGGAAGAAAAAGGCCCGGGCGTCTGCCTGATCGATTATGACAATGACGGCTGGCTGGATATTTATCTTGTCAACGGATCGAATTATGACGCGCTGGCCGGCAAAACTGCCGCGCCCAGTGCCGCATTGTTTCACAATAATCACGATGGAACCTTCACCGATGTTACAGAAAAAGCCAACGTCGCCAACCTTCGCTGGGGATATGGATGCGTGGTCGCCGATTATGACAACGACGGATGGCCGGATATCTATGTGAGTAACTATGGAAAGAACCGGCTTTACCATAATAATCATGATGGAACCTTTACCGACGTGGCGGAAACGGCGGATGTTACTGTAGGAACCTGGTCCACAGGCGCAACCTTTGGCGATTATGATGGCGATGGCAACCTTGACTTATTCGTCGCGGGCTATGCGCGCATTGATTTGAATGACCCTCCGATATCCAGAACAAAATCCGTCGGCTTTGCCTTTTGCCAGTATCGCGGCGTCGAGGTGCTGTGCGGGCCGCGCGGCCTGAAGGGTGAGCAGGATCATTTGTTTCATAACAACGGCAACGGAACATTTACGGATGTCAGCGTTAAACTGGGCGTGGATGACAAGGCAGGATATTACGGCCTTGGAGCTTTGTTTGCCGATGTGAACGGCGACGGCAAGCCTGATCTGTTGGTGGCCAACGACTCCACGCCGAATTACTTATATATCAACAAAGGGAATGGAACCTTTGAAGATCAGAGTTATGAAAGCGGCTTTGCGCTCAACAGCGACGGGCGAGAGGTTGCCAATATGGGCCTGGCCGCCGGGGATTACGAGAACAACGGCCACTTATCCATTGTGAGCACCACCTTTTCCGACGACTACACGGTGCTTTTCCAGAATGATGGAAAGGGATTTTTTACCGATGTGAGTTATCGCGCCGGAATTGCCGAGCCATCCATTCCCTTTGTCAAATTCGCCGACGGATTTCTTGACTATGATAATGACGGCTGGAAAGATTTGATGGTCATCAACGGCCACGTCTATCCGGGAGTGGACGATCATCCGGAGTGGGGCACCAGTTATGCCGAGCGGCCACTGCTCTATCACAACATGAAGAACGGCAAGTTTGAATTGGTTCCCGCGGTGGAGGGGACTGGTCTGGCGGCGGTCGGCGTTGGCCGCGGCGCCGCCTTCGGAGATATATTCAACGATGGCAAGATCGATGTAGTGATCAATAACATGGACGGCATCCCGGAGTTACTGCGCAATGTGAATCCAGACCACCACAACTGGGTTGAGATGAAGCTGATCGGAGGCGCGAAGAGTCCGCGCGACGCGGTGGGTGCGACGGTTTATCTGAACGCCAATGGGCTGCGTATGCGCGATGATGTTTTGAGCGGCGGAAGTTATCTATCTTCCAATGATCCGCGCGTGCACTTTGGCCTGGGCGATGCGCAGGATGCCGGAACCGCCGAGATTCACTGGCCATCGGGTAAAACGGAGACTGTGAAATTGCCTGCGGTGAATCGCATTTATACGATTACCGAAGGCGTGGGAATAACCGGGGCGCTGTGCGGCGGCGCGCCTTGCACTGCGCCGGAAAGTAGTTCCGCAAGCGCGCCTGTCAAGGCAGTTGGTGTAAAGTAAATTGCCCGCTCGGCTTCTAAGTGGCTGCTGAATTGTGTAGCCTGTTCAGTTTTCAAGATAGGTTGCTGAATAATTTGTAGCGCCGACCTCCCGGTCGGCTGTTGCGTGGACCTCCCGGTCCACGCCGCACCCCACACCATGAAGAAAAATAGATTGGAAAGCGTCAGGGCAGGGGCAACTGGTTGCGCATGGCGATCACTTCGTCGTGGGTGGCGTCGGCGGCGGTGCGGCGGTCGGGGTAGATGTGCGGCTCGCCAAAGCGGACGTGGGCGCTGAAGCCCGGGGTGTTCAGCGTGGTGATCAGGTGAGTCAGGAAGAGGGTGTCGTCCCCCCAGCAGAGCTTGGCCTCCGGCGTGCCGTCCTCGATTTCGTAGCGCACGGCGGCGGCAGTGATAGGCACACCCGCCGCAGTGGCCGGGTCAATCAGTCGCGGGTGAAAGGGCAGAACGTTGCCATAGGTGCTGGTTCCTTCAGGAAAGAGCAGCACGGGCATCGTCCCTTTGAGCCGCTCAGTCATCTGGGCGGCAACGGCCTGGGCGCTGGCCAAGCTGGCACGATCCAGGAAGATAGTCCCACCCATCTTTGCCGCCGTTCCAAAATAAGGCCAACTGCCGATCTCCATCTTGGCAACAAAGAAGCAGGGCATCTCGGCGGAGATGATCAGAATGTCCAGGTAGCTGAGGTGGTTGGAAACCACCAGGCCATGCGTGGGCGGCGTGCCTTCCTTATGCAGGCTGATGCCCACAATGGAAAGGATTCCGTGACAGGTTTGACTCACCCACAGAGCGCGCTTCTCCAGCGTCAGCGGCCCGTGCAAGCGCAGCAGCCAAAAGCGAACAATACTCAGTGCCAGTGCAAAGGCCAGCGCCACAGCGCGCCGGATCGCCCGAAAGTTCATGAGGTGAGCGGAGCCAGGAAGCGATTGCGCGCTGCCGACGAAAGCAATTTCAGATCGAGCAAAGTCAGAAAATCGATGGTGCCAAATGCGCGATCCCAAGCCGGCGGAGCACAGATGCGCGCGCCGATGGCCAGATAGGTCTTCAGCAGCTTGGGCACCTTGGCCTGAGCGGGGGGAGCGTAGGATGGCAGATCTTCTGTTTGGGAGGTCAGCTGTGACTGCGAACTCCCTTGGTCGGTGGGACAGGCGTATGCCGCAGTGGGCTCGGTCATGAACTCCGGCGAGACCCTATACTGCTCAAGCTGGCTATAGACCTGCCAACCCTCCGCCGGGTCTTTGGATGTCAACGACGAGCAACCGATCAGGTAACGTAGCCCCATGTCGTTAGCATACTGTGCGATACCCCTCCACAACAAGGTGAGCACTTCAGGCGTGCGATGTTCACGATCAATGGAGGCACGGCCCAACTCCAGAATGCCTGGCCGCAGCGGCTCGTAAGAGGCGAAGTTGAACTCCTGTTCGGAGTAGTAGCCGAGGTTACGGGCGGCGGTTGCGCCGGACTGCATTCTGTACGTGCCCACAACGCGGCGCGCGGGATTGGATTCCGTCTTGTCCTCCACCAGCAGATGCTCGCAGAAGAGATCGAACTGGTCGGAGTCCATGCCGGTCTGATAGGAGCTGGCCAGCCCTTCGTTCATCTCGATGTTAAAGACCTTGAAGCGCAAGCGGCAGGCTGCGTCGCGGTCGTCCACCCCCTCAGCCAAGCGCAACCGGTAACGGCCCACTTCGGCGTGAATGCGCGGCTTGCGAGGCGCGAAAGGTTGATAAGTCGGATAAGCAAGCTCCACCAAGGTTGAGGAAGCTGTAGATAACTTCAGCGGAAGAGTATAACGGCCAGAATCGTTCACATAGACAGTATCAGACGGAGACTGTAAACAGAGGGTCAAAGCATTGCAAAGAACCTGCAAATACTTTGTTCTGGCTGTAACTCTACAGTAATATTCCGGGCGGATCAGCGATCAGAAAACGCTCGAAAATATGTTGTTTCCCCTGGCCTGAAAATCCAGGCCAGAGGAACCCAATTTTGCTGGCGGATCAAAGTATGCGCCGGCAGCCGCCCTCAATTTGTTTGGTTGATTCTATGCACCGTCGGCTCGCTCTTTAGCCGCTTGCTCTCTTCCGAGAGCGCCTCCGCCACTTTCTCCGTAACCTTCTCGACAAAGCTGGAAGTTTCGCTCACCGCGAACTGGCTGCTCGAGACGTCCGCCGCCCACAGCGCCACGCCGTTCTTGTTGACCAGCCTCATGCTGCCGCGAATGCGATACCTGGGACGATGGCTGACGCTGGTGGCAAAGTTGGATTGCATCAAGCCTGATCCGGTCAGAATTGCGTCGGCATCCTCTTTTATGTTCGTCACGACGATGTCATGCTTTTCAAAATCGCTGATCAGTTTTGCCCGAATCGTTTTGACCAAATCCGCGTCAGGCCCCGTCAAAGGCGCAATAAAAACCTTCAAGGTGTTGTTTTGCTCCGGTTCGGACTGCGCATGAACAAACGCGGTGGCAAAGACTCCACAAGCCAGCAGAAAGATAACGCCAATAAACTTTCTCATTCGTCCTCCATGGATTTTGTGGCCGGAATATGGCTGGATATCGATCTCTCCAAAATCCAAATTTCCAATCGAGCTTCCATCATAAAGACCGATAGGAGGAAAAAATGTTAGCGTAATGCCCCACCCATTCCGTAAAAGACGCGGAATGGATGGGGCATCGATCCATCTACACCTGAAAACCCACGCTATCTCTGCACGGCGGCGCCCAGCGCCTTGAGCCGCCTCTCGGCAAGGACGTACGTATCGGTGGGGCCGATGGGGCCTTCCGGCTTATCCACCTTGCGGTAGGCGTCCATGGCCGCGTCGTTGATCCCGTACTGCTCAAAGATGGCTCCGAATGCATACCAGATGGCTGAATTCGGCTCGGAGAGATTGTCGGCGGCCATGGCCTTCAGCAGCAGTTCGCGCGCCTCGCTGGTCTTGCCCTGGAAGGCGTAGATGCAGGCCAGCGTATGCAGTTCGTTGAATTCGGAGTTGTTGGTGAGCATGGCGGCCTGCTGCGCGTTCTTCACCACATCGGCATCCACCTTGCCGTCAAAGAGCGCGGACCAGGCGGAATTGTTGTAGTCAAAAGATGTCGCCTTGCCCTTGTCGATTACCAATTGCTCGGTGGCGCGCAACGAGGCAAAATCTCCCTGCTCTGCCGCCGCAAAGGATTTTTGCCGCAGCAGCGTTTCATCGTCCGGATGCTTGGCAATGTGTTCGTCCAGCAGTTGGTTCATCCCCTTCCAATCCTTGAGCAGCGCGTCGGCCTTCCAGCCCAGCTCGATTGCCTCATAGGAGTCAGGATACTTCTGCAGAATCTCGGCGGCGATGGGCTTGAGCGCGGCTCCGTTCTCTGTTTCAATGTAGCCCCAGGCCAGCAGCAGCCCCAAGTCGGTGCGCTGCGGATCGGCGGCCTTCTCCCAAGCCGCGTGAACCGTGGGCAGAAGTTCCTTGACGGCCGGCGTAGAAGTGAGCAACGATGCCGCGGCAATGCGAATGGCCTCCGGCCCGCCGGGATTGCCGACGGTCCAGAAGCGCGGGAAGAGGGGTCCAGAGAGCGGATCGTCGCCGCCGCCGCGATGCACCTGGTCGCGCATCCAATCCAGCAGCGAGCGCGCCTCGGCCTCTTTGCCGGAATTCAACAGATAAAGCGCCGCGTTGCCCACCTCAGAGAAGGTCTTTCCGTCGGTGACCACCTTGAACGCATTGTCTTCTTTGCTCACAAAGTAAGGCTCCGGCTTTGAACCGAGGCTTTGCACCGTCACCCGATAGCCGGTTCGCTCATCTCCCGTCACGGTCGTCTTCAAATGCCCCGCGATAACATCCAGCAAAACGCTCGATGGCGTGCCGGACTTCTCGCTCTCCTGGCGCAGCACCCCTTGAGTCTCCAGAGCCTTTTGCAGATTTCTCTGCCATTCCAGATCGGAGCCGTAGGCGTGGCGCGAGAGCAGTTCGGTGGCGCTTTTCTCGTTGATTCCGCCGGTCATAAAGGCAACGAACATACGCTGCACCACGCCGCGCGGATCGCTGGCCGGAAGATAATCGTTCTTCCAAGGGGTTAACTGCTTGAACAATTCAATCTGCTGCGTGACGCCGGCGGAATTGTTCTGCCCTTCGGCGCCGGCCGCCAGAATCCCCGCGGCCTCTGGATAGAGCCGCAGCCGCACCAGTTGATTGCCGGCGTTAACCAGCGCCGAGCTGCGCGCTTCAGCGCCCAGGGAAAGCCGATCGGCGCGAGCGACTCCGGCCTTGATGCCGGCCGCGCCGCCCAACTGGGCAACCGCGGCTGTAATGCTGAGCGCATTGCGCGCCTCCGAGGAGGAGATTTTTTCCAGTTCTGCTTGCAACTCTTTATACTGTCCGCTGTAAACCAGGTCGTAGAGCAGATTGTCGTCATACTCCTCGCCGGTTTCCTTGTCCTTTTCCTTGACCGCGCGGTACTGACGAATGGCCTCGGCCAGCGGCGCATCGGCGGCGTAATGCTCTCCGTCATGGCCGTACTCATCCAGAATGGCGATATTCAACATCGTGTTGGTATCGTCCGGGTCCAGTTCCAACGCCTTCTTGTAGGCATTGGCCGCGCAATCCCAATCAAAGCCGCGACCGCGCTGAATGCCGATGGCGTTGAATTGGCAGGCCCAACCCAGCATACGAAAGGCGGCCTTGGATTTTGGATCAAGCTGGGTTGCGATCAGCGCCTCGGCGCGAGAGCGATCGCCCATCCCCGCATCCAGATAGGCGGAGGCGAACTGCGCGTGGCGCAAGGCATCTTTGGGATGGCTCTCAATCAGCGCGCGGTCGACGGCCAGAGCCTCACGAATCTTCCCTGCGGCCAGCAGTTTGGCGCCTGCCTGGTCAAAATATACCGAGATCGCGTCCTGTTTGTAGGCCGCCAGAACCGCATCGCGCAACGCCAGAGCTTCTTCCACGGTGTACTTCGCCTTGACCGTGTCAAAGCGCAGCACGCCGGTGAGGACGCCCTTGGCATCCACCTCGTAGTGCTGAGTGAATTCGGCCGGACCCATCGCTATGCTTTTGTCTTCCGGCGGCGCGCGCAGAGTAAAGCCATCGGGCGGCGTAATGGTGTAATGCCATTCGGTGATGAACGGATGCAGATCGTACTCGCTGACCCGCGCGGCAACGGCCTTTTTGTGATCCTCTTCCTGCTGCGGAGTGAGCTTGTCGTTATTCGGATTGGGATCGGTGCTGAACCAATCGGGCAGCCGATCAAAGAGTCCGGTAAAGGGAATCCAGACCGCGGAGTCGTCGAGCACCGTATTGCCGCGCTTGGCTTCGGCCATATCCAGCTTGAGAACGAAGGGCTTGCTGAAGTCGCGACCGTCGCCATGCTCGACGCTGGTCAGCGCCTTGGCTCCCCACTGATTTTTGGCGTATTTTTCCAGATCGGTTTTCTTCTCGCGCGTTTCGGCGGTGCCGTAATCCGAGCGGTATTCCTCATCCACTTCGCCGTAGGTGAGCGAGGTCTCGACGACGTGCGCGGGACCGTAATCGGCCAGCGCCACATTGCGCAATTCGGTCAGATGATCGTATTCGGGGGTGGGCGACGGGGTGGGCGTCAGCGTGGTTGTGCCGTCGGCAATCACCAGCGCCAGACGGCCTTGATCCATGGAGGGCAGCGTGCCCACCTGCGCGAACTCGGCCGTGCCGTCAATCCACAGTGCATCATTGTCCTTGCCGTCGGCGGGCAGATAAACAATGGCATGATCAAACTGATTCATGCCGGGCAACTCCGGCGTCACGTCCACGCCGGGGCCGGTGTCCAGCAGCGCCATGTTGGCGGCAATTCCATCGGCGCGCAGCAGCGCCACCAGCATGGCTGCCTTGTCCTTGCAATCGCCGTAGTGGCGCTTGAGAACCTCGGTGGCCGTTTGCGGCTGAAGGGCGGCCTCGCCGAATTCCAGGCCGGTATAGCGAACCTCTTTATGGAGGCGCGAGACGATGCGCTGAATCCGCTCCATGCGGTTGGCCGCGGGCTCGGTCGGCAGCAGCGGCTTTACCTTCTCAGGATCAATCTGCGGCTCGGCAAGCTGCCGGTAGGCGCTGGCCACCGAGGCCCACGAATCGCCGGTGGAGAACTCCACCATCGGCGCGGTATGGATGTGCGTGGCCAATTTGATGTCCGAGTTCACGCGCCCCTCTTGGTAGCTCTGCACAAACTTCAGATGGCGCGCGCCGCCCTGCTGCTGGTCCGTAACCACCACATTGGGAAGCAGATAGGTGCGGTATTGCAGCTTGAGTTCACTGGCCACATCCACCACCAGCTCCGAGTGAACCAGAGGCACATTGCGCGAGAGGTAATCGCGATAGACGCCGCCGCCGGAAAAGAAGGGCGACTTGTCTTCGAGCACCGTCTCCTCTTCCACGATGGCGCCGATGCCTAGACCCGGCAACGGTGCCTTGCGGATGCGCGCGTCGGTGTAGGTGTCCTCCTCATTTTCGGTAGCCGGGCCGTCAGTGATGGTCTTCTGGTCCAGTTGAACCACTTTGCCGTCGGCCTGAATCACGCGGGCATGAATCTCCGGCCGCTTCTGATACCAGGGCTCCCAGCGCTCAGAACTCTCGGTCCAGTCATCCACGCCGGCTTTGGTCTCAATCCGCCAAATCATCGAATGGCGATAAGTGACGCGCCCATGCGCATCAATTTGATAGGCGTCGCGCTCAAACAGAACCGTGACCTCAGCGAACTTCTCAGGCGTCACCTTGCCCGCGGCCTTCTGAATTTCATCTGTCGAGGCGCTGAAGGACGGACCGTCCAATGACCAAGTGGGAGCCTGCCCATAGACCTGCGCCGCCGCCAACACGAGTAGAGACGCCTGCGCTACGCCAGCCCACAGGGTGAACCGGAACCGGGAAAATTTCATTGAGTAAACCCTTCTAAATCAGGATTGCGGTTTCACGCTCATCATAATTGAACGGCCTGCAAGATGAAACTCCACGCCCACCTACCAAGGCAAAGTTAGCGCAACCCACCTGCAACCGTAGCGCCGGCCTCCCGGTCGGCTTTAGCGTAAACGTCCTCGTCCATGCATTGATCAGATCAAGAAGCTTCAAGTTGAAAACTCTATTGATCCGTATCTTGAATGCTGACAGATAGGCGCCCCATCCATTCAGCGTCCATTTGCTGAATGGATGGGAGACGATAAAACGATATGATTGCCAGCTCAATGAGGCTCAGGATTCCACCAGCGGATTGACCCAGCGCAGACCGGGAAAGCGGGCAAAGTCGCGGTCCGTGGTATGCAGCACGCCGCCGTATTCGATGGTCAGAGCGGCCAGATGTGCGTCTGTCGTCATTGGTCCTCGTATCTGTCCATCGATCAACATCCGCTGGAAGATCGACCAATGACGCTCTCCGGGAGCCAGCAGGCGCACATTCTTCCGTTCCATCCACTGCTGCACGACTCCGATTGCTTTTTCTGTTGGAAAGCGATCTCCAGTAAGCCGGGAGTTGGTGGTAATCCTTAGGAATGCAGAGATGGTTTGCCAAGGCAATCCGACAAGCTCCGGCTCGGAGAGAATCTCTCCCAGCCAACTCCGCGCTGCGCGGTGCTGAACTGCCAGGTTGTCGTATGCGTAGATAAGCAGATTCGCGTCCGGGACAATCAACGATGGTACGGCCCTTCAAGCTCTTCCAGAAGCTCAGAAATTTTATCGCAGTTCCCAATGCCCAGCGGGAAAGGTGTCACCACAAAAGGCTTGGAATCAGCCTTTTCCTGCGTATTACCCAGACCGCGCTGCAGCAGGCTGTTCACCGTCCCTTTGAAGGAAGCGCCCGAGCGCCGTCGTTCCTGCTCGATGAGTGCGGCAATGTCGTCGTCGATGGTGAGAGTGGTTCGCACATCATGATGCTAGGATGGAAGGCATCATGATGTCAAGCTCCTGCGGAACCACCATCTTCTCTGTCTTCGGTCGCTTTGGGTCCGAGGTTCGCCCTTCTTGCGTCCAGTAAAAAATCGTCGAATGGATGGGGAACCCGACAGAGTTCCGGTCTCTTTATAATTTCGGTACACACTTCGAGAAGTGAGAGCCGAATCCGCATTCTCTCGGAGTGCTCTACCAGATTGAAGCTGAACATATATACAGATAAACTTTACAGATTACCTGTATATATGAGAAGATGATCCGGTGAGCAATAGAAAGTCTTCCACTCAGACCGGGTCTGCGGCGGCGCTTGCTGCCGAGATGCGCGCCGTGTTTCGCAAACTCAAGCTGCGCTTGCGCGAGCATGGGAGACGCGATGATCTGACCCTGTCCCAGGTTTCTGTCGTTCTTCGGCTGGAGAAGGATGGTCCGGCCACGGTTTCAAGTCTGGCGCGTGTGGAAGGGATGCGTCCTCAGTCCATGAGCGCCGTAGTAACTCCGCTGCATGAGTCTGGCCTTGTGAGAGGAGCGTCTGACCCAAGCGACGGACGGCAAACTCTGATGTCTCTGACGCCCAAGTGCCTGAAGTTGCTTCAGGATGGCAGAGCCGCGAGACAGGACTGGCTCACCACGAGGATCTCCCAGAAGCTCTCGGTTCAAGAGCGGCAGCAGCTTCAAGCAGCGCTCGAGGTGCTAACGCGCCTCATTGAGGATTGAACTCACTCGGTCCACTCGTCACACATTTCCATTTTGTAATCAAACGAAGGAGCACTGCATCATGAATTGGCTTTGGTTAGTCTCTTACTTCTTTGGAGGCGCATTTACGGCAAACGCGATTCCGCATTATGTCAGCGGCATGATGGGACGCTCCTTTCAGAGTCCCTTTGCCAAACCGTCCGGACAAGGGCTCTCCTCTGCAACGGTGAATGTTGTTTGGGGATTCTTCAATGCGGCGGTGGGGTATCTGCTTGTCGCGCGCGTTGGGGCTTTCGATCTGCGTGCGACCGCCCATATCCTTGCGTTTGGTCTGGGCGCGCTGCTCATCAGCATTCCAACGGCGCGTCACTTCGGCCAGTTCCATGGGGGCAACACGCCCACGCGCTCATGAAGAAGACGTTGAACAACACCTTTCGCTCATTGCGAAGCTTCAACTTCCGCCTGTGGGCGGCGGGTGCGCTGGTCTCCAACGCCGGCACATGGATGCAGCGCGTCGCTCAGGACTGGCTCGTGCTGACGCAACTGACCCATCACGATGCCACAGCGCTGGGCATTGTGACGGGCTTGCAGTTCGCCCCGCAACTTCTGCTGCTGCCTTGGACGGGATTGGCTGCGGACCGCCTGAATCAGCGCAAGCTCCTGATGTTCACCCAGGCAACAATGGGCGTGCTCGCGCTCTTACTGGGAGTTCTCACGGTCGCGGGAGTCATCCAGCTCTGGCACGTATATGTGTTTGCCTTCCTGTCCGGCTCTGCCGCTGCGCTGGATGCCCCGGTAAGGCAGACCTTTGTGGCAGAGATGGTGGGCGATGATGATCTTCCTAACGCCGTGGCGCTGAACTCAACCTCGATCAACGCGGCGCAGATGATTGGTCCTGCCGTGGCCGGTTTGCTGATTGCCAAGGTTGGCATCGGGTGGGCCTTCCTTCTGAATGGGATTTCGTTTGCGGCAGTGCTGCTGTCGATGTCGTTCTTTCATCTTTCAGAGCTGCGCACAAGCGCCAGAGCGCATCGCAGCGCCTCTGGATTTCAGGAGGGGCTTCGCTATGCATGGGAGAAACCGGATCTGAGAGCCATTCTGATCATGTTGTTTCTCATCGGCACCTTTGGATTCAACTTTCCAATCTTCATCTCGACCATGGCCGTGGATGTCTTCCACTCCGATGCGCGCGGTTTCGGACTGCTCTCATCCATTATGGCCTTGGGAACCTTTTCAGGAGCCTTGTTTGCAGCCAGCCGCAAGAGGCCCAGTCTCTCGACTCTCATGGCCGGAGCCGGCGTCTTCGGGCTGGGATGTACTCTTGGCGCTTTCGCTCCCGGATACTGGTGGTTTGCGGCCGCTCTCGCTGTCAGTGGCGCGGCGGTGCTGATCTTCGCCAATGGAACCAACAGCATGATGCAGCTCTCAACAGAGCCTTCCATGCGAGGAAGGGTCATGGCGCTCCGGGTTGGTGTTGGACTTGGAGGAATGACGATCGGCGCGCCAATGGTCGGATGGGTTGCCAACCACTTCGGCCCCCGCTGGGCGTTGGGTATTGGAGCTGTTGCGGGATTTGCGGCCGCCCTGGCAGCCGCCTACGTTCTGGCCCGCAGAGGGAGCCGTTGCTTTGAATGACGCAGTACTCATGGACGGCAACGACGAGCGATGTCTGTATGCAAGCGCTTCCAAAGGTCTACAGCCGACAGTCAACGCGCTGCAAAATGATTTGGAATCGAACGTCAGCTCACAAAGCGCGATGCCTGCAAGACCAGGAAATGTATTGGAATGGGCGACAGGAATGTAACAAAGCTGGGAGAGAAAAGTCTCGCTAAATGTCTAATTTAATTGGTGGACCTGATCGGGATCGAACCGATGACCTCTTCCATGCCATGGAAGCGCGCTCCCAGCTGCGCCACAGGCCCACATTGGTGGGAACCGACTTTTCTATTGTCTATGCTGCGGCTGATTTCGTCAAACTCAAACAGCCAGAGATCGCCCGAAAACTTTCCAACGAGCGATCTCCGGCCCTCTGAATTACTTTTTGACCCAAATCTCCACGCGCCGATTTCGCGCCTGCCCCTCATCGTTACCATCCGAGGCGACGGCCAGCCCTGAGCCGTATCCGCGCACAATCGCCGGTTTCATGCCCCTCTGAATGAACTGCTCTTCCACGGCCTTGGCGCGGCTCAGCGAGAGAGCCTGATTGGCCGCGGGCGCGCCATTGTTGTCGGAAAAGCCGAAGAGCATGATCTTGTCGCCGGTAATCCTTAGGTCCGCAATCAGCGAGACCACCCGGTCCAGATCGACCTTGGCCTTGTTGTCCAACTCAGTTTGCCCGGACTCAAAGCGGAAATCAAGCGAGAGGCGATTGGCCTCCTTGGTCAACGACTTGTAATCCCCCGGAGCATTCGCCGCAACGGTTTGCGCCACCTGCGCCACATTCTGCGTCACAAAGCCGCTCGAGCCCACCACATCCTGCCCCTTTTTAGAGAGAGCAAACTCCACAAACTGGCGGGTATATTTGTTGCCCGGATTGGCCGGTGTATAAAGATAAAGCCGCCGCGAGAGCAGATAATCCTCGGTGCCCACGGTTAGCCGGGTGGGCAGCAGAGCCAGCGTGCCCTTCTCTGAAACGGCCACCGGCTTGGCGCTTTGTATGTACGGGAGGCCAATGAAGCCGATGGCGTTGGGATCAGCGGCCACCGCATCGGAGAGCGCCTTGCTGTCTTCCATCCTGAGCGCCGCCGCGGCCAGCGGCTTGCCCGCAAGCACCAGGCTCTTGAAGGTGTCATAGGTGCCGGATTTATCGTCCCGGGCATAGATCTTGATCGGTCCGCTGAAGGAACCCACCTGCGACCAGTCGTTGATCTCTCCGGTAAAAATCCGCATGATCTTGTCTTTATCCAATTGGTCGGCGGGATTGGCGGCATTGACAATCACCGCAATTCCATCCAGCCCCAAAATATGCTCGTTGGCAACGGAGGACATGGCTCCCAGCGCGGTCAGCTTGGCCGCTTCCTCCGGCTTCACCTTGCGCGAAGCCATGCCTATATCGCAACTGCTGTCGGCCAGCGCGGTAAAGGCCGTCGCCGAGCCGTGCGCGGCAATGGTAATCGAAGAGGCAGAGTTGTCGCCGGGTAAAATTCCCTCCACAATCTTCTCTTGTGGATTTGCGCCGGGAACGATCCGAACATCCACCGCGCCCTGATCCTTGAGGAATGCCTCGGCCAAGGCCGGCCCCAGCGTATCTCCGATGGTGTTCGATCCGGCCAAACGCAGAATCGCCTTGGGCACGCCCTTTCCCACGGCGGCGTTCGCGCTGTGCAATCTGCCCCAGGCGGCATATCCGGCAATGCCCACGACCAAGAGCACCACCGCCGCAAGAGCTACATACCGCGCCGTCGGCGACTTTCGGCCGGTGACAGCGGCAGGCTCCCGCACAAGAATCTTCTCACTCAAAACCTCGGCCGGCGGATTCTGGCTGGGCGCGGCAACGGAGCCCTGAGGAGAAAGATCATTCTCATCCATCAAGGCATCTCCGCATTCGGGGCAATTGAAAGGCGTGCCCAGTGGAATTGGAATGTGCTGCTTGCGTTGGGCCTCTTTGCACCTCTTGAAGTTAGAGCATCTTCCCCATCGGACGGTCATCTTGGCCCACCTTTCCTGTAACTCAACTTATAGTTCCACCATGTTATGAGTTATCACCTGACATAGCTTGTCCCATAACTCATAAACAGGGACGCCGGCACCGCTCCTCGCCTGGAATCAGATGCTGAAGAGCAACATCAGGAGACCACATCTTCTTGAGTGAAGGTTACTCGGCGATGGTGCCAAAGGTCATTAACGGAGAATGAATATCTATCTTGGATATTATAAGTCCAAATATAACTCAATATTGAATCCAAGTTTTCCTGTGTAATAAAAATCACCGCAATCCTGTGTGCAGGTAGGCAATCAGCGCAGCCATCTGCTCCTCGGTAAAGCGCCCGTTGAAGCTGGGCATCATGCCCCTCCCCGTCAGCACATTCTGCCGCACCGCCGCATCCGTGGCCGGGGCGCCGCTGGGCAGCGTCTTGCGGTCAAAGAGATCGCCGAGCCCTGGCGGAACCTTCTTGAGCGCCAAATCATTATCCTCGTGGCAATGGGCGCAGCGCACCTGATAGAGATGCTTGCCCTCAGCTTCCTGCGGGGTCAGCGGCGGCGCGGCGTGGCAACCAACCATGCCCGCCGCCATCCCAATCATCCAGACCCCTGCCTTCAAGATCGTCCTGGCCACCTTCCACTCACGCCTTCTGCGCAAACTGCCCGCTCACGTAATCCCAATTCAGCGCCTGGAAGTACGCCTTCACATACTCTGCGCGCCGGTTCTGATACTTCAAATAGTACGCGTGCTCCCACACGTCCACCGTCAGCACCGGCTTGTGCCCTGCGGTCAGCGGGCTCTCCTGATTGGGAGTGGTTTCGATGGCGACGGTTCCGTCGGGCAGCTTCACCAGCCAGGCCCATCCGCTGCCGAAGACGCTGAGTGCCGCCGCGGTCAGCTTCTCTTGAAAGCCTGAAAGCGAGCCAAACTTCGCATCGATAGCCTTGGCCAGCTCGCCGATGGGCGCCGAGCCGCCTTTGCCCAGCGTCGGCCACCAGAAGGAGTGGTTGGCGTGGCCTCCGCCCTGGTTGCGCACCGCGGCGCGGGCCGCCTCCGGCCAGGAGTTCAGCTTCGCCACCAGCTCCTCCACGCTCTTGCCCGCCAGCTCCGGATGCGCGGCCACGGCGGCGTTCAGGTTGTTCACGTAGGCCTGGTGGTGCTTGTCGTGGTGCAAATGCATCGTCTCGGCGTCAATGTACGGCTCCAGCGCGTCGTAGGCGTAGGGCAAAGGCGGCAGCGTGAATGGTCCGGTGGGCGGAGTTGCGGCCTGCCCGGCTGCGAGAGCCTGGCCACTCAATGCTTCAGTCAACAGCAGCGCGCCTGCCGCGCCGCCCATGTGCTTGATTGCGGTTCTGCGATCCATGATGGGGAATCCTCCACCCCTTCGATGCGCGGAGGTCAAAAAAGTCTGCGCAATAATGTATCTTTTCTGTATCGATAATAGAATCAGTTCATATCCCATGAACCTACCCCGCGCCCTCTTTCTCGGCCGATCCACTCTCGACGCTCTCTACCGGCTCGACCGCCTTCCCGACGAAGACACCAAGGTCTACGCCCGCGACTTCCAAACCGCGCCGGGAGGCCCCGCGCTGAATGCCGCCCTCACTCACGCGCGGCTCGGTGGCGAATCGATGCTCGTGAGCGCCGTCGGAGGCGGTCCATGGGCCGCTCTGCTGCGCGCCGAACTAGACCGTCACCGCATCGGCCTGCTTGATCTGGCCGCCGGCACGGAGTACGAAACCCCGCTCACCACCGTCCTGATCGCCGCCGACCACGCCAGCCGCACCATCGTCAATCCGCCCCTCTCCTCGGTCCAGCTTCCGCCTCTGCTAGGTGCTTGGGAACAAACCGTCCTAGCCGCTTGGGGCCCTATTCCGCCGGTCGTTCTCACCGACGGCTTTCACTTGGCCGAGACTCTGCCGCTGCTCGCCGTCTGCAAGGCCGCCGGCACCGCGCTCTGCCTGGACGGAGGCAGTTGGAAGCCCGGAACCGCCGAGTTGGCCCCGCTGCTCACCGTCGCCATCTGCAGCGAACGCTTCGCCGTTCCCGGCCTCGACGGCACTCCCGAATCGCTCTTCAGTTGGTTTGCCGCTCAAGGTGTTCCCTGCATCGCCCTCACGCGCGGCCCGCGCTCCATCCTCACCTGGGAACGCGGACGCCGCTTTGAGATCGAGATCGCTTCCATCAACGCCCTCGACACACTGGGCGCGGGCGACGTGCTGCACGGCGCATTCTGCCATTTCTTTGCTTTGAATCACAGCTTTGAAGAAGCCCTGCGCCGCGCCTCCCAAATCGCCACACGCTCCTGCCAGGGCCTCGGCATTCACGCCGGACTTTGAGCGTCTTCGCCCATACGATAAACTTCCGTGCCCCATCCATTCCGCGTTTTTCAGCGGAATGGGTGGGAAAACCCATGGAATTCCGGTTGATGGCGTTTTAAAAACCCTTCCAACTCACAGCCAACACCAGTGATCCTCTTGGATCATCCCAACCCAGGGCATCCCAGAGATCATCCCCGCCGCAGCGTCAGCAGGGTAATCTCCGGCAGGCAATCGATGCGCAGCGGCAGCCCCGATGTGCCGATGCCGCGATTGACATACAACTGCAACCCGCCCAGCCGAAAGCCTCCCTGCACATACTTCCGCCCCAGCTTGTTGGTGATCAATTCTCCAATCAGCGGCAGGCGAATCTGCCCGCCGTGTGTATGCCCGCTCAGCATCAGGGCCACCGCGCTGCCCGCCGCCGTCTCCAACAGTTGATCCGCGTAATCCGGCGCATGGCATAACAAAATCACTGGCTCATTCGGCAGATTGCGTATGGAAGCCGGAATTGCTCGCTCCGGCTTCGGATGGCCCATCACCGGATCATCCACGCCCGCCAGCCAAAACCGGTCGCCCCCGCGTTCTATCGGCAGATAGGAGTTATTCAAAACAGGGATGCCGTTCGTGGTCAGCGCCTCGGTCACTCCCCGCGCACTGACGATCACATCATGATTGCCCAGCGAAGCATAGACCTGCTTGCAATGCAGTTCGCGCAGAATGTTTGCGCATTGCCAAGCCGCGCCGATGGCGTACTTGTGTGAACCAATCCCATCGCTGACATAATCGCCGGTCAAAAAAACCGCATCCGGCCGCAAGCCATTGACCCGCTCCACCACGCTCCGCAAAAAGAAGGCCTCGGTAAACTCGCCCATGTGAATGTCGCTGAGCTGCGCAATGCGGAAGCCGTCAAAGGCCGATGGCAACCCGCGCAGAGCAATCTCCCGCTCCGTCACCTCGATCCGATGCCGCTCGATCTCGCCCGCATACAGCGCCACAGCCGCCGCCGCGCCCAGGCTGCCTTTCAAAAAGCGCCGCCGGCTGATTGTGGGATGCGAGATGGAATGAAAGAGTTCCATATCCCATCATAAACAGCCATCTGTTGCTGGTAGACTGGCGAGTAATCCGACTTCATGTTTACTATCCCCCAACTCGCGCGTTATCTCCAGGGCGGCAGCGTCAACCGGCGCATCCTGAGAGCGGCGGCGACGGTGGCGGCGGCCGGGATTCTGGTCAAGATTGTGGCTACCTTCAAGGAGTTCGCGGTGGCCGGGGTCTATGGGCGGTCAGACGCGATGGACGCGTATCTGGCGGCATTCCTGATTCCCAATCTGCTCATCAATCTGATCTCGGAGTCGATGAATCAGGCGCTGGTTCCGACGCTGATCCGGGTGCGGGAGCGGGAGGGGCAGGCGCGGGCGCAAGAACTGCTGTCAAGTTCAATGCTCTTGGTTTGCCTGCTGCTGACGGCGGCCACGGTATTGATGGCCGTGGGCGCGCGCGGATTTTTTCCGCTGATCGCCTCGCACTTTCCGGCGGAGAAGTTGGCGCTGGCGATTCGCATTTTTTATGTACTGCTACCGGTGGTGCTGATTACCGGCATTGCGACGAATTGCACCGCCGTGCTGAACACCTTTGACCGCTTTGCCCTGCCGGCGCTGGCTCCGGTGGCCACGCCTTTGGCGATCATTATGGCGGCGCTGGTTTGGGGCGGGCGCTACGGGATTTGGGCGATAGTCTATGCGACGCTCATCGGGGCGCTGATTCATGCGGGGATTGTGGCGTGGAGCTTGGAGCGGCGCGGCTATCGCTTCCGGCTCTGGTGGCACGGCGCGACGGAGGCGACGCGCGAGGTGGCGTATCAGTACGGACCAGTGCTGCTGGGCGCAGTGGCGGCCTCGGGCGGGTTGCTGGTGGATCAATCGATGGCGGCGATGCTGCCTGCCGGAAGCGTCTCGGCTCTGGCTTACGCCAACCGCTTTGTCAGCGTAGTGGTAACGCTTTTGGCCGGGGCGGTTTCCTCCGCCGTGGTTCCACATTTTTCGCGGATGATTGCGCAACAAGACTGGGCGGGCTGCCGCCACACGCTGCGCACTTGGGTGCGGCTGACGGCGCTGGTCTCCACGCCGATTGCGCTCGCGCTGATTGCCGGCTCGCATTGGCTGATTCGCACCGCCTTCCAGCATGGCGTCTTTGGGCCGCGCGACACCGCGCTCGTGACCCCGGTGCTGATGATGTATGCGATCCAGATTCCCTTCTATGTCTCCAGCCGGGTCTTCTATCGGTTTCTGGTGGCCTTGCGCCGTTCGGACCTGATTTTTTATTGCGGCGCGCTCAATCTCGGGCTGGACATTGTGCTGAATCTGGTTCTGATGCGCTCCATGGGCGTGGCGGGCATCGCGCTGGCCACCTCGTTGTGGACGGTGAGCACCTTCCTTTTCCTCTGGTATTGGAGCTGGAAGCTGCTGCCGAAGTCGGAGGAGCTTCCAGCATCCTCCGGGTTCCATAAATAATTTCCGCAAAAATGAGCGCAAATGCAAGGCAGCGGCCAGTGTGCGAGCCTCAGCCCTTACACTGTAAAAGCACACTTCAGACGACCATGCGCCACGACAGAAAATCCGGCCCAAACCTCGCCCCTCAAAGGGGGCATTTCCGCTTTGGTCCGAGCGGGAAGATGCACTTTCTGCCGCTGGTTGCCGCCACGTATTTTATGGTCTCCGGCGGGCCGTATGGCATTGAAGACATTCTGGGCGGGGCGGGCTTTGGAGTGGCCATCCTGATTCTGCTGGTGCTGCCCTTCATCTGGAGCCTGCCGACGGCGCTGATGGTGGGCGAACTGGCCAGCGCGATTCCTGCCGACGGCGGATTTTACGTCTGGGTGCGGCGGGCGATGGGTCCGTTCTGGGGCTATCAGGAGGGCTGGCTCTCGCTCGCCGCGAGCATCTTCGATATGGCCATCTATCCGGCTCTGTTTGTCAGCTACCTGGGCAAGTTTGACCCATCGCTGACCGCGGGCTGGGGGCGCTACGGATGGGCGCTGCTGGTGGTGGTGGTTTGCGTGGCCTGGAATCTGCGCGGCGCTCCTTCGGTGGGCCACGGCTCAATGGTTCTCTTTGTGCTGCTGCTGTCGCCCTTTGCGGTGCTGGTGGCGCTGGGCTTCTGGCATGGCTTCCGGATGCATCCTGCTGTGCAATGGGGCGGCCTGCACTCGCAGGCGGGCATCGCGCTGGCCATTCAGGTGGGGCTGTGGAATTACATGGGCTGGGACAATGCGGCCACGGTGGCCGAAGAGGTGGAGAATCCGCAGCGGAATTATCCGCGGGCGATGGCCTGGTCAACGATGCTGGTAGCGGTCGGCTACCTGCTGCCGCTGGGGGCGATGGCGGTGGCCGGCATCTCGACGGCCAGCTTTGCGACCGGCGACTGGACGGACGTGGCGCGGCTGCTGGGCGGGCCGCTGTTGGGCTTGGCGGTGATTGCCGGCGGCACCATCAACGGCTTTGGAATGTTCAACGCGCTGGTGCTGAGCTACACGCGCTTGCCCATGGCCATGGCCGAAGACGGAATGTTGCCGGGGATCTTTGCGCTGCACAACCGACGCGGCGTTCCTTGGGTGAGCGTGCTGCTCTGTGGAGCGGCGTGGGCGGCGGCGCTGAGCTTGAGCTTTGAGCGGCTGATCTCGATTGACCTGGTGCTTTACGGATCAGCCTTGATGCTGGAGTTTGTAGCGCTGGTGGTGCTGAGAGTGCGCGAGCCGAAGCTGAAACGGCCCTTCAAGGCCGGGAATCTGACGGTGGCTTCGCTGCTGGGCGTGGCTCCGGCGGCGCTGATCGTTTATGCGCTTTATGCCGCGCGGGACGAGAAGGTCGGCTCAATCTCCGCGCTGCTGCTGGCGGCGGTGGTGGCTCTGCTGGGTCCGGTCTTTTACTGGCTTACGGCCTCGCCGCGATGGTTTGGTCGATCAGGCGCTCAAAGGCCGGAATAGCCCGGTCGAGGCGGAAGGCTTCCACAAAGGGATGGGCAAAGCGCTCACCCGGTGAGAGCGCCCGCAGCGCCGTCCGCATGGACGCAGCCAGCGCTTCGGCGCTGATCTCCGGCGCGAGCCAAACTCCGGCTTGCCCCTCCAGCAGCTCCACCAGGCCGGCCGAGGCAGGCGTGGCCACAATCGGAAGCCCCGCGGCGGCGGCCTCCAGCAGGGCGTTGGGCAAGCCTTCCTGCCGAGACGGCAGTACAAAGAGCGTCGCATCGGGAAAGTGCGTCCATGGGGTGGCCAGATAGCCCGCGAAATCGACAGCCGCATCGAGCCCCAGCGCATGAGTTTCAGCCTTCAAAGCGGCCTCTTCCGGGCCGGAACCGGCAATCACCAGGCGGGCATCGGGAATCTCGGCGCGGAGCAAGGCCAGCGCGCCGAGCAGCAGATCGAAGCCCTTTTCCGCTGACAGCCTGCCCGCCGCCAGCAGTTGCGGCGCTGTGCAGGGACCTTTGGTAAAAGTTGTGTTTTGAAAGGGCACGACTTTAGTCGTGCCGCAAGAGGCTGAAGATAAGGGATGGGCTTTAGCCACTGAGGGAAGGTTTTCAGAATTCTCGACTTTCACCAAAGGCTGGCAGACCGTAGATTGGTCAGGCAGGTTTCCAGCAATCGACGCGCGGATACTCTCTACATCCAGCGGGTTCGGCAGCACCGCGATGCGCTCCATCGGAACTCCCAGCTCACGCGCCAAATCCGTAGCCATCGCCTGCGTCTGGCAGATCACCCTATTCGCGCGGCGATAGAGCAAACGGTAGAGCAAGCGGGTATACCAGGGCAGGCCGCCAAATTCGAGCGCCGAGGAGACGGTTCCGTTCTGGCGCACCAGAACGCGCGTACCCGTCGGGAGGCAGGGGCCAAGCGCGAGGACAAGAAAGTTGGCGTGAAAGATTCCTGACAGGATCAGATCGGGCTGGATGCGCCGCGTCAGGCGCAACAGGCGCAAGGCTGCGCCGCGCACACGGCGGGCTCCCAGAGCATGGATGTGAACCCAGGGCGGCAGCGCAACTTCAGCGGGCGGCTCGGCCTGGGTGAGCAGAGCCAGATGCAGCTCGTACTTTTGCGCGGAGAGGCCGCAAGCCAACAGAGCCATCACCCGCTCGGCGCCGCCGCCGCCAAGGTGAGGAATCACTAAAAGGAGCTTGGAAGGCAGATTCATAAGCCTGTGGAAAACATTCCGAATTGCTGCGAGTATACAGGAAACAAATGAATTATCTGCAATTTATGACCACTTTTCCTAACAAATTTTTCCTCTTGACAAATTAAACCCAACTAATGTTTCCTGAGAGTATTGTTGTTTGTTTATCTCCAACGTGAGACCTGCTTTATCGGTTTCATCTGCGTTGTCACGGGGAGAGTGGCTGAGCTGGAAAACGGGAGTGGTGGCGCTCAGATTTTAGTTGCCTTGGTAGAGCCCACGGGAAGCATGAGCTCCTGAATCCTTTGAGTCCTTTCCATACGCGTCTCCGATTGCGGTTCTGAATCGGAACGCGAAGTCCTTTTGGGAGGGGCTCGTGCTCAAACGCAGCATATATATTGCGGTCACCAGTTTTTTGCCCACATTCTGGAGTGTGAGCAAACGCGTTCCAACCACATCCGCTCGTTTGGCGCAGAAGCCGAACCGCGCCCCACAGCCACGCATCGTGGTCGGCATCACCAGTGCGCAAACCTGCCTGGTGCTGGGCGGGCGGCTGCGCACGCTGCGCGAGGCGGGCTTCCGGGTGACGCTGGTTTCAAGCCCCGGCCCGCTGCTGACCCGCACGGCCACCGCCGAGGGCGTGGAGTGCGTGGCCATTCCCATGGAGCGGGAGATCTCGCTTTTTTCGGACATGGTGGCGCTGGTGCGTCTGTGCTGGCTGCTCTTCCGACTGAAGCCGGAGATGACCGAGTTCAGCACGCCCAAAGCCGGGCTGCTGGGATCGATTGCCGCCATGCTCTGCCGCGTGCCGACGCGCGTTTATTTTCTGCGCGGTCTCAAACTGGAGACCACTGTCGGCTTCAAGCGCCGCATTCTGCTGGCCGCGGAATGGCTAGCCGCGGCTTGCTCTCATGCCGTGCTCTGCAACAGCGACAGCCTGCGAGCGGAAGCGCTGGCCCTGGGCATCGCCTCTGAAGAGAAGTTGCGGCTGCTCGGCAACGGCAGCAGCAATGGCGTGGATGTGGAGCGCTTTCAGCCCGGGCCAAGCCACTTGCGCTCGCGGTTGCAGATTCCGCCAAGCGCCGAGGTTGTTGGATTTGTGGGCCGCCTGACCCGCGACAAAGGCCTGCCTGAGCTGATTGAGGCCTTTGAAGCCATTCTGGCCGCCAAGCCCAATGCGCATCTGCTGCTGGTGGGCTGGTTTGATGCCGCCGAGGACGCGCTGGGCGGCGCGCTGCGCACCCGCATCCAGAGCAATCCGCGCATCCATCTGACCGGCTTTGTGGCCGACACCGCGCCTTACTATCGCATCATGGATGTAATGGTTCTGCCCACCTGGCGAGAGGGCTTCCCGAATGTGATTCTGGAGGCAGCGGCTACCGGGATTCCGGTCGTGACCACCCTATGCACCGGCTCGCGGGATTCCGTCGTACCGGAGGTGACGGGCCTGTTGATCCCGCCCGGCTATCCGGTGGCCATCGAGGAGTCCGTCTTGCAACTGCTGCGCAATCCGGAGCGCCGCGCGCGCATGGGGCTTGCGGCGCGCGCCTGGATTCTGGACCATTATGTGAATGGCCAGGTTTTGGGCCGCACGGTAAGCTATTACAAAAGCCTGATGAACCGCAATCTGTCGGTCGAGAAAATGCGCGGACCGGTCTCTGGAGATTCCGTGCTCAATCCCATTTAATCAGGATTCTTCGCCGTTCTTTGCAAAACAGCAGCGCCGGTCAAAAGGCCGGCGCTGCTGTTTGTGCGGATCAATTCTGGCTATGGCCGTCTGGAAGGCCGGAGCCGCGGCGTCTCTTTCTGCTTCGCTGCTACTCCGCTTCCTTAGCCTGTTCAACCGTTTCCTTGGCCGGGTCGAGGGTGCGGAAGCCTTCGTTCTTGGCGGTTTCCAGCAGCAGCGCGGAGGAGGAGACAAATACGATTTCGGTTCCTTGAAACATATCTCGAGCAACCAGAGCGGCGGCCAGTTGCAAAGCGTCCGGCCAGCGCAGAGTGGTGCGATCCAAAAGCTGCCGGGCGGCTTCAAGGACCGCCGGGTTGAGCGGTTCCTGGACCATGCGGGCGGCTTCGGTGCGCAGAATCTCCAGCGCGGCGGTCGCGTCTTCCGCGCTCAAGCCGCCGGAGCGCTCGCGGCGGCGGATGGCCGCGTAAACCTCAAGTGGCGTGGAGGCGGAGATCAGCTTGCGGTTGTCCTCCACCGCTTCCATCAGGCGGATCAACTCGCTGGTACCAGCCTCTTGGACAAAGAGCTTGGCAAAGGCCGTGGCTTCAAGATAGTAGCAGCTCACAGGTTCCCCCGTTCCTCTTCAATGGCCTCGGCGATGGATTCTCCTTGCGCGGCGACCGGGTGGAAGCGCTGGGCCTCGTCTGGAATGCCAGCTTCAGCGCGGTTGAGGCGGATGGTGGTGGTGGGATAGGCCGGTGTCTTGGGGTTGGCAATTTTGCTGGTGACGACGACGCCGCGCTGGATGGCCTCGGCCAGGATGGCCTGACGGGACTCAGGATGCTGATTCCAGCGGTAGGCCTTGCGCGGCAGGAAGGAATCACGGAACCACTTGAGGGCGATAAAGGCGTGTCCACCGCGCTCGGCCTCGGCCAATGCGGCGCAAAGCTCTTTGACGCGGGCGTCCAGATCGTCCGGGATCAGCGCTTCCTGATCGTCGCCGTCCTCGTCGGCCACATTGCCGGGAGCCACGGCGCGAGACGCTCTGGCAGGACGGGGGGCTGGTTCTTCGCCATCGATGCGCTCAAAGTAGATGCGCACCTCATCTTCTTCCGGCGACCAGGAATCGGCGGAGGCATTGCGCCGCTTGCTGCGGCCATTCTCGCCGCAGAGTTCAACAATCGCCTGGTAGCCCGGAGGCGCCAGAAAGGGCAGAGCTGAGAGCAGGCCGGGATCGGTTGTGGAGGCTAATTCGCTGAGAGCGTCTTCAATGATCTCTTCCGCATCGGGAATGGTCAAATGACTAGTTTCTAGATTGCCTTGAGCTGCTTTTGCTGATTTCATTCTTTCTTCTCCGTATGCCGCTTCGGGATGCCGATTGCGCCGCAGACGCCATGGCTGGAATGCCAGACTCAGGAATCTGAACCGCGTCCGCCATGCGGAGCAGCCTTAGTTTAAAGACTCATTTCAATTCATTCAGAGGAAGCGTGCCCCTGATCCGGCAAGCGGTTGCATTTCCCGTTAATACTATTGCGGTTGATGGAGTTTGCGGAACTGGATGCCCGCATATATGCCATTCCCCGCCGGTTGGTTCTCGCGCAGATGAATTGGAGAAATACTCTAGCTAAAACCTCTGATTGAAGCTAACACTCATCAGTGTAACCTAAGTGCACACTTTGGAACGCCTTTGGACAAAAAATCTTTAGGGGGGGTGACAGGAAGGCAAGGTATTCTGCAATCAATTGGGGGCCTTCTCCGTACAATGGTAGCTATGCGCCGCAAATTGCTCTTACTGCTCTTACTAATTCTGCCGGCCTTTCAAGGCCGCGCCGCCGATTCTGCCCCTGCCTTTGATCTCTCCGGCCCAAAGGTGGACGTCCGTGTGAAGCGGGGCGCTGTGACGCTGCCCATCGGGGAGACAACGAATCTGCTGGCCGGTGACCAGTTGTGGATTCATCCCGATTTCCCGGAGAGCCAGTCGGCGCAATATGTGCTGATCGTGGCCTTTTTGCGCGGAGCCACCAATCCGCCGCCGCCTGAGTGGTTTACCCGCGTGGAGATGTGGAGCCGCACCGCGCGCGATAAAGGTGTATTTGTAACAGTGCCCGACGAGGCGCAGCAGGCGATTCTCTTTCTGGCTCCAAAGACGGGAGGCGACTCCAGCACGCTGCGCAACGCGGTGCGCGACCGGCCCGGCGCCTTTGTCCGCGCGGTGCAGGATCTGCAGGCGGCCAGTTGGGAACGGATGCGGCTGGACGCATATCTGGCCGAGGTGAAAGAGGCCTCGCTCGGCGATCTGGGGCAATTGAAGGAACGGACCGAGCGAGCGGCGCGCAGCCTGGGCATCCGCTTGGACCAGCAATGCTTTGACAAGCCCAGTGACCAGCAAGCGCCCTGCCTGATGCAGCGCACCGATACCATGGTGCTGGACGACGCCAATGCGCAATCGCGGGTGGACCAGTTGACCAGCAGCAACAGCGTTGACCTGATGAACAACCTGAGCAACTCGGCCATCGGCAAGGGCGGCGCCTACAGCCCCTATGTGGGTGCCATCGTGGACACGGCGCGCATATTCGGCTCTCTGTACACGGCGCGTTTTCAGTACATTCCCGCGCTGGCTTTGCCCATCAAAGATACGCTCAACCTGCGTCTGAATGTGCCGCCCTCCTTCCGCGCGCCCAAGTCGGTGGTGGTGGTGGCGCTGCCGCCGGTGGGGCCGGCCAAACTGCCGGCGCTGCATACGGTGAATGCGGCGGAGCATTATTGCGCGCAAAAGCCTGGGCTGGTGCTGCCCACTGATGGCGCGCCGCTGGTCTTTGCCACCCAGTTGGCGCATGACCTGGTGCTGCGCATCGAGAGCAAGGCGGGGACGGTGGAACTGCCGTTGAAGGCCGATCCGGCGCTGGGCGGGCTGGTGCTGGTGCATCCCGCTCCCACCTTGCCGGAGGGCGAGTTGACCGGCGTGGTGCGCGGCAAGTGGGGCTTTGACGACTTGGATGGGCTGCATTATCACCTGCGCGCCTCGCTGCCCGGCAAATGGACGCTGGCCGTGGCCGATCAACTGGCGCTGGTCGTCGGGCGCGAAGATACGCTGCACATCGAGGGGGAAAATGCCCTCTGCGTCGAGCGCATCGAGGAGAAGACGGCGGCAGGCAACCCGCTCAAGTTGGTGTGGAAGTCGCCCAAGCCGGAGCAGTTGGAGGTTGTGGTCCCGATGAAAGACGCGACGCCGGGGCCGGTCAGCCTGCAAATCTATCAGTTTGGGCTGGACAAGCCCGACTCCTTGCAATTGGAAACCTATGCCGAGGCGGCCGCGCTGGACCACATGACCTTGAGCGCCGGAGACACGGAAGCGGTGCTGAAGGGCAACCGCCTGGATGAAGTGGCCAAAGTCACACTGGACGGCATCACCTGGACTCCCACCAGGCTGAGCCGCGTGCAGGACTCCGACCAATTGATCCTGACAACAAGCTCTTCCACGGCGGCGATGGAGCCCGGCAAGCGCGCTGTGGCCACCATCCTGTTGCAGGATGGGCGCGAACTGCGCGTGGGAGTCACGGTGGAAGTGACCCGGCCACGCGTGACGCTGCTCAGCAAAGGAGCCCAGGAAGACCTCTCCGCCACGCCATCGCCGGTGCAGTTAGGCAGCGCGGATGACCTGCCCCTGGATCGCAAGCTGGTGTTTTTTCTGCGCACCGGATTGCCGGAAAATTTTCCACGCGATGAAAAGGTGGAGGTGGCCGCGGTGGACGGCTCCTTCAGCACGACCCTCTCCCTGAGCGATGGCAGCCTGATGCTGGAAGACGGAAAGACAGCCATGGGCGTAATTGAACCGCTGGCCCGCTTTGGAGTTTCGGCCTTTGGGCCGCTGCATCTGCGCGTCATCTCCAAGGCCGGAGTCAGCGGCGAATGGCTCCCGCTGGGAACGCTGGTGCGGCTGCCCGGCTTCCGGGATCTGCGCTGCCCGCGCAACCCGGCCAAGCCTTGCACGCTGACGGGAACCAACCTCTTCCTGGCCGCATCCATCGCCGACAACGAAAACTTTGACGATGCCGCCGATCTGCCGCCGGATTTTACCGGAACTCAGATCAGCGTTCCGCATCCGGTGAACGGCGCGCTTTACCTGAAGCTGCGCGATGATCCGCAGACGGCGCAGATACTCACTCTGCCCATCACGCCCATCAATGGAGCACCGGCGCAAACCGGAGTACCGGCACCAACCGCGCCCGACAAAACCGAACCCTGAGCGCTTTGCCGGAGCAACATTCAGGCTCGTGGCGCGCCCCTGCAACGGCAAGGGGGCGACTCCGGGACGAAGGTTGCTCGGCTCATTCTGAGGCCTGAACCGTCATTGTCTATCAACAACCTCAGGTCCAGCCAGCTGGAGTTGCGCCTTCTTCAGAAACTTCCAGACTCTTTCATTGAGGATGCCGTCCAGGGTGAAGTAATCGTGCCCATGATTGGGAACAATGTTCATTTCCACCGGATAGCCGGCGGCGTCCAGAATATCTTTTGACTTTCTCACTCGGTAGAGGGGACATTCCTGATCCATGTTGCCCGCCCAGAGGCCAATCGGCAACCGTCGATGGGCGGGGGCAAGCAGGGCCGAATAGTCGGGATTCAACGAGCCCGCATGGATCGCCACCGCCGCATAGAATCTGGAGTCGGTCAGAGCGATCGAAAGAGCATACTGCGCTCCCTCGCCATCTCCAAACAAGTAGATGCGGCTGGCATCTATGGCATGCTGGTTGTCGATCTGTTCCATCAGCAGGCGAAAAAACTCCGGCGGGTTCCAATCCCCGTCCCAGAAGTCGGAGGGCCTTGATCCCGCATCGTTGGGAGCCACCACGATGAAATGCTCACTAGAGGCCAGATCCTTCCATGAATTGACCATCGAATAGGCAATCCTCGGCTGACCCGGGTCGCCATATTGATCGGAAATCATGAAGCCGTGCAAGATCAAAAGCACGGGCATGGGCTCGGCAACCTCGGGCACGTAGAGCGTATAGGTTCGGACGCGCCCTTGAAATTCAAAGGTCTTCTTGGTGATCTTGGCCTTGGCCCACCCGGGCACGGCAATAGCCAGCAGTAAAAAAATCCAGACGATCTTTTTCATGCGCGGTTTTCCTTCTGAAAGCGGATTTCCAAAGATTGGACAGGAAAAACCGTGGCTGGTTATGAAAGAAACTTCATCCTCCAAAGAAATATCCGCGCACGAAAAACGCCTCACCCTGGCCGCGAAGATTGGCGCGCGAACAGGGTGAGGCGTTCAATTGTAGAAAGCACTAATTGAAATACGCCTTGTTCTTGCCGGCGAAGTGCTCCTTGCCGGCCGGCAGTTCATCCTCGACAAAGATCGCGCCGGAGGGGCAGATCGAGGCGCAGTTGCCGCAATCAATGCACTCATCCGGGTTGATGTAAAGCTGAGGGACGCCCGCGGCGGCGGCATCGTCGGCGGAAGCGGGCGCAATGGCTGCGGTGGCGCACTCGGCCGCGCAAAGAAAATCCTTGGTACAGGCATCGGTAATGACGTAAGCCATGATGAAACTCCTTGGTCGCTCAAGCGCTCTCGGCGCTCTCGCCCTATTTCAAGGCTACCGGTCCACAGCGCGACGCTCCGTGACTCAGATCACACTGGGGAGGTGTACGATACCGAAAGTGATTAGAAATTCTTTACGTTTGATCTTCAAACGCGTCTGAGGATCATGGTCGCCCATCGATTACGCACGAAACGCACAATGGATGAGGCACCCGGCAACCAGTAGTAATTGCTAATAATTGCGGGAGAGGCCTAGACTGTTTGTCAGATTTGCCGATGATCCAAGTGAATTGGGATTTTCCGCATCATGCGCCTTATGAAGAACTCAGACTGGGATCAAGAAAGTTTGGAGGGCGGAAGCATCATAAGCAGATTGCCCAAGCGAGCCACTGGCTGTTTCCCTCGATTCATCTCCGGGAGGGCATTTTGGTGGGTTCTGTTTATCGTCTGCCTGACGGCAACAGCCCCGGCACAAACCAAAGCTGCGCCCACGGAACCAAAAGTGCTTCATTCGATCCGAGAGGTTTATGGTCTTTCCAAAGAGCAGGCGAATCTCGGTTACCCGATTGATTTTGAAGCAGTTGTTACTTATTGCGACGCGGAATGGGGAATGCTGTTCATTCAAGACAAAACTGGATTCTCCTTTATCAACCTGCATGACAGCAATAACAAGACCAACTTTCCCGCCGGTTCGCGTATCCGCGTAGAGGCTGTGACTCACTACGGCGGCTATGCGGTCGACATCGTCAAGCCCAAGATAAAGTTTCTGCATGCCGGCCCTGAGATCGAACCGGTTACGAGTTCCATTGAGACGTTGGAATTGGGGACAAGCGATAGTCGGCTGGTGATTACAGAAGGAGTCTTGCATCCTTGCATTGATCCGAACGAGCGCGGATGTTTCCGCATTATATCGGGAAAGAAAGAAATTCTATTGGTTCTCCGTGAGCATCATGACTCAGCCATGGATCTACTGATAGGAGCGACAGTGCGCGCCCATGGCGTCTGCGCCTCACGCGTGGATGCCACCGGCAAACGCATTGGTTCGACATTGTTTCTGCAGGACTTGAAACAAATTGATGTGGAAATGCCGGCGCTGCCAGAGAACTCGGCGCCAGTGACGGTGCAGAGCTTGCGCCCGGATGATGCCGACTTGACCATGGTTCGCCAGGCGCATCTGCGAGGCCGCGTGAACTGGATCTCGAACAGTATCTTCACCCTGCAGGATGAGACGGGAACAGTCTTTGTCAGCACCGTCACGCCAGCGTTTGTACATATCGGCGACCCGGTTGATGTAATCGGATTTCCCTCTCATGGCGCCTACGGACTGGAACTGGGGGATTCGGCAGTACACGTGACCACAAATCATCCTTCTCCGGTGAAAATTACCCCGTTGAACACCACTGTGCAGGAGATTCTGAAGAACTCCCTCAACGGCAAGCGCGTTCAACTGAAGGCGCGGCTGGAAAATCAGGAGGCTGATCCCTCACAAATCACCTTCCATTTCTCGGATCACGACCACCCCTTTACAGCGCTCTTGCTGCTCAGTGAAGGCGCGCGCAAGATTGAGGCCTTTCCCAAAGGATCTACTGTGGAATTGTCCGGCGTGGAAGTTCTTCAGAGCTCAAGCAAAAGTGCATCTCCTGCGGTGCTGGTGCTGATTGAATCTCCTGACTCGCTGATCCTTCGCCGAAGCGAAAATTGGCTCACCTGGCAGCGCGCGCTGGTGATACTGGGCTTCACCGCGCTGTGCCTGCTGGTTCCCCTGGCCTGGGTCAAGCAGTTGAAGAGAACCGTACAAAAACAATTAGCCATCAACAATGAGCAGATGAAAAAAGAGCTGCAACTGGCCACCAAATATCAGCGCCTTTTTGAGCGCAATCTGGCCGCAGTCTATTCCTTGCGTCCGGATGGCGTGATCACCGAATGTAATGACGCCTTCCTGAAGTTGCTCGGCCTGCAAGCGCTGGATCAGCTCACCGACCGCTCTTACTGGGAGTTCGAGATTGAATCCAATCGCCGGGAGGAGCTGAAAAGCGGCCAGCAGACGGAGATGCTTTCCAACTGCCAAGCCACGCTCTGCCGCGATGATGGATCGGTCGTCTACCTGCTCAAAAATGTGACTCCCGTCGAGACGCCGGAGGGCATTGTCTATGAGATCACGGCCATCGATGTAACCCAGATGCGCCGCCATCAGGTTGAGTTGCAGCACTCCCGCGATGCAGCGGTAATGAATTCGCTCATCGATCCGCTCACCGAACTGCCCAATCGCCGTATGTTGATGGATAGCCTGCCAGCGATCCTGGAGAATGCGCGCCACGCGGGACACTCGGTTGCGCTGCTGTTTATCGATCTGGATGGCTTCAAGCCGGTCAACGACAATCTGGGCCACGCGGCAGGCGATGAAGTGCTGGTCCACATTGCCAATACCATGCGTTCCAGGGTGCGCAAGGGGGATTCGCTGGCCCGCATCGGCGGCGATGAATTCATGCTCATTTTGTGCGATCTCAACAACAGCGAAGATGCGGTAAGGGTGGCCGAGGATATGCGCTGCGCCATTGAAAAGCCGATCCCGGTCCTCGATCAGATTGTCCATGTCAGCGCCAGCATCGGCATCAGCATCTTCCCCGCCGACGGCACCCAGGCGGATGAGTTGATTGCCCGTGCCGACACTGCAATGTATGCCGCCAAGCGCCAGGGAAGAAACCGCTTCCTCTTCTACTCCGACCAGATGCAGGAGAACGCTGAAGAGGAACTGAGGCCCGCCGTCCAATCCTGAAAAACGACTCGCCTCCTTGAAGCAAACTCTCCAGCGCGGCGTTTGACCCCACTTCGCCCCAGCGCATTGCCGAATGTGGTAACCCAGCGCTAGAAGTCCATCCCAGAATCTTCGCAGCGCTGTGAGCTTTCCCAGAGACGCCCAGCAAATGATCTATTGGTTGGAATCATATTCAGAACTTATCCGTAAGCTGTAGCGCCGACCTCCCGGTCGGCTGTGGCGTGGACCTCCCGGTCCACGTTGAGCTCTCAACCATGCGGCAAAGCGTTGGAGCCGCCAGTCCAATAGAATCGTTTTGAGATCAGCAAGTGAAAATTTGCAATGTACGGAAAAGCTCTTAGCCCCTGCAGAAAAACTCGATAAAGAGCCCAGAAGCGTCAGGGCACGACTTTAGTCGTGCCGATAAGGCCCATAGAATTAACGGGGCTTTAGCCCCTGCGGGATGTTTTCCGGGTTTTCGCCCAAATTCAGCCATTTCCGCAACCTGTTTATTCGCTCCACACGTTCAATGGAATGAACGTTGGCTTTAACCTCTGAGGGGAGGATTCGCAAGGAATCTAACTCAATCAGAGGTTCCTTAATGTATGGTCATTAACAGACGATATCGATCGAGGGTGATTTCAGCACGGATTGCTGTAGCGGCGGCTGTATAGCGAAGACGTGCAAATGCAGCCCATGCATCGCGGTAGGTCTCCCAAGTTTTTTCCACTCTTGAAAAATCGTCGGCCGTAACAGCCCCCTCATAGCTCTCATTTTCTGGCCGCGTTCGTAATTGCTGAAGCGTCTTCTCGTACTGGCGACGCAGCAATATATCGGCCATTGCGACTTGATTCTCAGACAATCCGGGCCATTTCTTGCGTTCGAAATGAACCACCTCAGTGTGAAATAGATCTTCAAGGATGGCCTGTGATCCCATGGTTCGGATTCCGCGGATAGTGCCCCCTTGATCCACCTCGGATGCATGGTCCTTGATATAGGAGCGTTGTGCATAAAGAAGCTTTTCGAAAGCTGCCTTTTGTTCTGGAGTCATTGAGTATTTTAGTGAGTCATAATATCGGTTTTTTCGGTCATCTTCAATTTCGGATGCATAACTACTACAGAAATTCATTGTAAAAGTTGATGCTGCATAGCTGCAGAATTCGAAAGGTACGATTGTGCGAGGTGAACCATCAAGTTTCTTGATCTCTGGCATCGCAAGCCGAGCCATGCCTTCTTCGGACTCACAGGCGAAGCGCATGGCCAACGAAACATCGCGCTTGACCCCAGCGCCATTGAAGTAAATGTCGGCGAGAATGAGAGAACCGCCTACAACCCATGCAGTAGGTTCTTCCTGATTTTGACCGAGGTCAGCCTCTTGAGAAAGCCGCTCCTGCCATGCACACGCGCGGGCTTCGGCGTAATTTACCGGGCGACCGATGCCGCGATAGGAGCGGTAAGAAGCACAAGCTGGAGCCGACTTGGGAGCAAGAATTTTCGTTGCTTCAGCGGGTAACGGAACGGATGCGTATGCGGAGCAGTCGGCAGGAAATTCAGGAAGAGTGGTTTGTCCGATAGCAGCAGATGCAAACACACAGTTTGCAACAAGAATGGTTATCGTAACACTTAAGAGCTGCGTGTGGAGATATTGCGAGCGAATCATTTGTGAAAAGTATATGCCAATGAGATCAGTAGTCGGGGATGACCTTTGTGATCGGCGTCTCATGCCTGGAATCTCAGACTTGGAAAGGCGCTACGTTACTGCAAGCCAGTAGCGAGCGTTTGGCCGCACCGCAGGTGCTTACGCGCGATCCAACTCCGCAAACAACTCGCTCAGCACTACGCAGATGGGGGTCTCCGGCACGGTGATCTCGCCGGCGGGGGCTAGCTCGAATCCGGTTCTGGTTACGCGATAGCCTAGACGGCGGGCGGGATCGATGATCCAGATGTTCTCAATGCCAAAATCCAAATACTCGTCCGTCCGTTCGGTCATGCGGCTGAGCCGGTCCTCCGGCGAGAGGATTTCAATCACCAACAGCGGCGGATGGGTCAAAATCTGTTCCCGCGGAGTTCCAGAGCGGATCACGGTAACATCGGGCACGCGGAAACGCGTGGCCTTGACCTGAGTCCGCACATCGGTGAGCGCAAGCACACCCCACGCTTTACGATTGAGTGTGAAAATATGCCCCAAAAGTGTCTGCAAGAGTGCATGATCGTACTCGCCCAAGTTGCGCTCCTCAATGCGTCCGTCCAGGTATTCGCAGTCCGGCCGGTAACTGGTATGAAGATACTCTTCAACCGTCACAAACGGCTCATAATAATCGGGCGCGGGCATTGTAGCCATAGCAACAGTATGCTCCAAACCGGTTGAGAATCCAACTCTAAATTGCCGGGTGCCCCAAATCCGGATTTTCAAACCTGGGGCACCACGAACCCACTGCGAACGAAAAGCGAGCGGCTGGCCGCACTGCGGGTGCTTAGTCGATCTTGATCTTGCGCAGCAGGCGGAAGTCCGAGAGCATCTTGCCGGTGCCCAGCACCACCGAGGCCAGAGGATCGTCGGCCACGCTGACCGGCAGGCCGGTCTCTTCGCGGATGCGCTTGTCCAGGTTTTTTATCAGCGCACCGCCGCCAGTGAGCACAATGCCGCGGTCGCTGATGTCTGCCGAAAGCTCCGGCGGGGTGCGCTCCAGGGCCACACGAATGGCGTTCATGATGACGGCGATGCACTCGCCCAGCGCCTCGCGGATTTCGCTGTCGTCCACGGTGATGCTCTTGGGCACGCCCTCAATCAGGTTGCGCCCCTTGATCTCCATCGTCAAAGGCTTCTCCAGCGGGAAGGCCGAGCCAATGGTGATCTTGATAAGTTCAGCGGTGCGTTCGCCGATCAGCAGGTTGTATTTGCGTTTGAGGTAGTTGGTAATGGCCTCGTCCATCTGGTTGCCGGCCATGCGCACCGAGCGCGAGTAGACGATGCCGGAGAGCGAGATGACGGCGATATCCGTCGTCCCGCCGCCGATGTCGACCACCATGTTGCCGCCCGGCTCGGTGATCGGCAGCCCGGCGCCGATAGCCGCCACCATGGCCTGCTCGACGAGAAAGACCTCGCTGGCCTTGGCGCGATAGGCCGAGTCCTCGACGGCGCGCTTTTCCACCTGGGTGATTTCAGAAGGCACGCCGATCACGATCCGCGGATGGACCAGCATCTTGCGGTTATGCGCCTTCTGAATAAAGTAGTTGAGCATCTTCTCGGTGACTTTGAAGTCGGCAATCACACCGTCCTTCATGGGCTTGATGGCCACGATGTTGCCGGGCGTGCGGCCCAGCATCTCCTTGGCCTCTTTGCCCACGGCTTCCACCTCACCGGTGTTCTTGTTGATGGCCACAATGGAGGGCTCGTTGACAACGATGCCCTTGCCGGCCGCATAGACCAGCGTGTTGGCGGTGCCTAGATCAATGGCCAGGTCGCTGGAAAACATACTGAACAGCGAACGGAGGCCGTGTGACCGCGTGGAGCGGGATGGATAACCATTGGATGACATTGGGAGACAGGTAAACCCTCAGTCCCTATTGTAAGGCCAGTGACCGAAAACTGCACTGTAGCCATCGTTTGGAAGAAAATTGTTGTTCCAAGGCAGTCAACCAATCGCGGTGGCGGGCAGACGGCGCTGGTTCCAGCGGATCACCTTTGGCTCGGCGGAGTTTTTCTGTTGACAAGGCCGGGTTGCGGCGCTAGTTTGGTAGCACCATATTTTCAGCTCCGAATTCACATTTCGAGGGGGCGCTCCTTTGACACCGCAATGTCCGTTCTGTGGCCGCGAGGCCATGCCGTTTTTGCAAAAGAAGGGTTTGTCCACCGGTGGATGGGTCTTGTTTGCCGTCCTGCTGCTCTGCTGCTTTCCCCTCTGCTGGCTTCCGTTTGTGATAGACGGGTGTAAAGAAGAAGTATGGACCTGCCCCGGTTGCGGCATCCGCAGAGCTTGATTCGGCGCGTGGTTCGCGCCAGCGCCCTTGGGCTCTTTGGCTTCTATCTGCTCTGGAACGCCCTCTGGATTGCCAAAGGGCGCATTCCGCCTTCCATCCTGAGAGCGGTTACGGGGCTTCCCTGCCCCACCACCGGCGGGTATCGGAG
>Ga0181520_10002278_pt1 | contig 36123 bp, 25 predicted proteins | sample PEATcosm2014_Bin_29_FD_132451 | JGI IMG/M metagenome (GOLD analysis project Ga0181520, IMG submission 132451) | Peatland microbial communities from MTU Mesocosm Facility, Houghton, MI, USA - PEATcosm2014_Bin02_30_metaG | ecosystem: Environmental > Terrestrial > Soil > Wetlands > Peat | place...
AGTGCAGCATTGCTCGCGGGCCTGGCCCTGGCGCCAGCGGCCCAGACACAGGTGATGGTCAGCGTTGGCGTTCAACCCGTCTGTTCGTGGGGCTACTACGATTACGCGCCTTATGCCTGCGCGCCCAGCGGTTTTTACGGACCGGGATATTTCTACAACGGCATCTTCCTTGGCATGGGCCCATGGGCCGGCTGGGGCTACGGCAACGGCTGGGGCAGCCATCGCTTCGTAGATGGCGGAGGAGGGAGCTATCGCGGCAACGGCGGGGCAGCGGCGGCTCGTGGTCACTATGGTGGCGGGCAGGTAGCTCGTGCGGGCGGCAGTCCCGCTGTTCGCAGCGGCGGGGGAGGCCAGGCGCACAGCGCGTCTCCGGCCGTCCATACTGCGGCGGTTCGGCCGACTGCAGCGCACGCAGCGCCACGCCAGGTCGCAGCGCATGGCACCGTATCGCACTCTGCGCCCCGGGCCTCAGCCCCGCATAGCAGCGGTGGAGGGGGACATGCCGGCGGTGGTGGTGGACATGCCGGCGGGGAAAAGAAATAACGGACGACAGCCATGCGCGATAGCGCATCAAGCTAGAGCGCCGGGCCCTCCAGGGTCCGGCGCTTTTCCATTTTGGGGAAGAACGGCGTCAGGAATTTGCCCGAATTTCGAACGTGGCCGACCCGTCACTGACCGAGACATGGCTGTTTCTGATAATTTGATATGCGATGGGGAGTGCGCCTTGGCTGCCAGTCTACGGGAGATCAGAATCTGCTCCTTTGTATAGCGTAGGAATCGTCCGCGCCGCTCTCGCCGATCTCCTGAGAGTGTGCAAAACAGAGCATTCAATCGCCCCGGAATCCTGCGATTCTGCGGCGGGCACACTGCCAACAGAGCGTTGGCGCGGGGTCGCACATGTCAGGGGTCGAAGACAGATCGGACCAGCCACATATTGGTAAGGATCACCAGCTGTCCGCACCCCATCCCTGGTATGGCAAGCGCTGGATTCTTTGGACAGGCATCCTGGTCCTGCTGCTGCTGTGCGGGATCGTCTTTTGGATGATCCACCGCAATGACGCCACGGCAGCGGCTGCCAAGCGTGCGCTGACTGCCGTTAAGCCATCAGTCAGTGCCACTGTCGCGACTGCCACAAAGGGGAACATCGGCATCTACCTCGATGCAATCGGCACGGTGACACCGGTGTACCAAGACTCCATCATCGCGCAGGCGAGCGGAGTCCTCACCGCGGTGCATTACAGCGAGGGGCAATTCGTACAAAAGGGAGATGCGCTGATCGACATCGATCCGCGGCCCTACCAGGCGCAACTGATGCAGGCTGAGGGTACTCTGGAACGCGACACCAATGTGCTTGCGCAGGCACAGATGGATCTGGACCGGTATCGAGCGGCGTGGGCACGCAATGCAATCCAAAAGCAATTGCTCGACGACCAGGAAAAGATCGTGCTGCAGGATCAGGGCACGGTGAAGAACGATCAAGGCACCGTCAACTACGACCAAGTGCAGCTCGACTACTGTCACATTTCGGCGCCGATTGCGGGACGGGTTGGCCTTCGCCTGGTTGATCCTGGAAACGTGGTTCAGGCAGACCAAGGCACCATCCTGGTGGTCATCACCCAGGTGCAGCCCACAACCGTGATTTTCACGATGCCCGAAGACAGCCTGGGACAGGTGCGGTCGCGCCTGCGACTCATGCACACGTTACCCGTAGAGGCGTGGGACCGCTCGCAAACCACAAAGATCGCAACGGGCAAGTTGCAGAGCATCGACAATCTAATTGACACCACAACGGGCACGGTGAAATTGCGCGCCCTCTTTGACAATAAAGACGGAGCTTTGTATCCGAACCAGTTTGTGAACACCAGGCTGCTGGTGAATACGCTCAATGGGGTTACGCTGGTTCCCACCAACGCGATCCAACACAACGGGCAGGTGGCCTTCGTCTATGTGGTTGCCAACAACGTGGCGAGCGTGCGCAACATCACGACGGGTGTCGCGGATAGCGGCATGACGGCGGTGGAGGGAATCAATCCCGGCGACGTGGTGGCTACCAGCAGCTTCGATAAGCTGCAGGCGGGCAGCCGCGTCGCTGTGACTAAGCAGGCTCCTCCTGCAAACACCAGTCAGGGCAATGCCCCGTGAGTCCGTCCGGGCCTTTCATTCAGCGACCCGTTGCGACTTCCCTGCTGATGGCCGCGATCCTGCTGGTGGGTGTTGTTGCCTACACGCAGTTGCCGGTATCTGCCTTGCCGGAGGTCGATTACCCGACCATCCAGGTACTGACGTTTTACCCCGGCGCAAGCCCGGATGTGATGGCTACCACGGTGACCGCCCCGCTGGAGCGGCAGTTCGGACAACTCCAGGGTCTGAGCCAGATGACGTCGACCAGTTCCGGCGGTTCTTCTGTCATTGTGCTGCAATTCGCGCTCAGCCTGGACATCGATATAGCCGAGGAGGAGGTTCAGTCCTCAATCAACGCGGCGCAGAGTTTTCTTCCGTCGAGCCTCCCTGCGCCACCGGTATACAGCAAGACGAATCCGGCGGATGCGCCTGTGCTGACACTCGCCATCACCTCCAATTCCATACCGCTCTCCCAGGTTGAGGATTTGGTGGATACGCGGCTTGCGCCGAAGCTCTCCCAGCTGAGCGGGGTTGGATTGGTAAGCATCAGCGGCGGGCAAAAGCCGGCGGTGCGGATTCAAGCGAATCCAACGGCGCTGTCGTCGTACGGCCTCAACCTTGAAGACGTGCGAACGGCGCTGACGCAACAAAGCGTAAACGCGGCCAAGGGGAACTTCGACGGACCGCATCAGGACTACCAGATCAATGCCAACGATCAGTTGGTGACGAGCGACGACTATCGCAAGGTCGTGGTTGCTTACCGCAATGGCGCGCCCATCATGTTGCGAGACGTCGCGCAAGTGGTGGACGGCATTGAAAACAACAAGCAGGCCGCGTGGATGAACGAAACGCCCGCGGTGATCCTGAACATTCAAAGGCAGCCGGGCGCCAACACCATCAGCGTTGTCAAGGCTATCAAGGCGATTCTGCCGCAGCTTGAGGTGAACCTGCCGGCCTCGATTCAGGTGACGCCGCTTACCGACCTCACCACGTCGATCGACGCCTCCGTATCCGACGTCGAATTTGAGTTGATGCTGACCGTCGCGCTGGTGGTAATGGTCATCTTTCTCTTCCTGCGCAATGTTTACGCCACCATCATACCCAGCATCGCCGTGCCTGTCTCGCTGGTGGGAACCTTCGGCGCCATGTATGCGCTGGGCTATAGCCTGGACAACCTCTCGCTGATGGCGCTCACCATCTCCACGGGGTTTGTGGTGGATGACGCGATCGTCATGATCGAGAACATCTCTCGCTATCTCGAGGCCGGGGATTCGCCGATGGAAGCGGCCTTGAAGGGCGCGGAGCAGATCGGCTTTACCATCATTTCTCTGACCGTCTCGCTCATCGCGGTGCTTATCCCGCTGCTCTTCATGGGCGACGTGGTCGGCCGCCTCTTCCGCGAATTCGCGGTTACCCTGGCCGTCACCATCATCCTGTCGGCCGTTGTCTCGCTTACGCTGACGCCCATGATGTGCTCGCGCATTCTGCGCCACACTCCCAAGGATAAACAGGGACGGTTCTTCAAGGCCTCTGAGCGAGTCTTTGAAGAAACAATTGCGTTCTACGGCCGGACTCTGAAGTTTGTCCTTCGCTACCAGACCATCACCTTGCTGGTTGCCGCGGCCACGCTTGGGCTGACTATCTTTCTCTACATCGTCATCCCCAAGGGGCTCTTCCCGACCCAGGATACGGGTGTCATTCAGGGCATTTCCCAGGCGCCGGAAACCATCTCCTTTGCGGCGATGGCACAGAAGCAGCAGAAGTTGGCTCACATCGTGCTCCAGGACCCAGCGGTTGAGAGCCTCTCCTCCTTCATTGGCGCGGATGGAACCAATACGACACTGAACAGCGGACGAATGTCGATCAACCTGAAGCCGCTTGACGTGAGAAAACTGAGCGCGTCCGACGTGATTCGCAGGCTGCAAACGAGCCTCAAGGATGTCGACGGCGTCGAGCTCTACATGGAACCGGTGCAGAATATTACCGTGGACGACCGCGTGAGCCGCACGCAGTACCAGTACACGCTGGAGGATCCCGACCAGAACGAGTTGAACTTGTGGGCAGGAAAGCTCGTCGGCGAGATGAAGCAATTGCCTGAACTTGCCGATGTGGCCACCGACCAGCAAACCGGGGGCCTGGCGGTATCGCTGGTCGTCGATCGCGTAACCGCTTCGCGGTTCGGCATAGCGCCGACCACCATCGACAGCACCCTCTATGACGCGTATGGGCAGCGGCAAATCAGCACAATGTACACGCAGTTGAATCAGTATCACGTGATCCTTGAAACTACCCCGAGCGCACAGCAAAGCCCGGGCAAACTCCAGGACCTATATATCGAGTCCAACGCGTCGGCAGGGGGGTCCGGGCCAGGAGCATCTTCGTCGTTTGCGGCCTCGGGTTCTTCGTCCGCGGGCTCGAATGCTACCACGTCGGCGGTGGCATACACGCCATCCTCAGCGGTCCTCAGCGCGCCCACGAATGCCATCAAATCGAGTGTCGGAGCGAGCGCCACTGCATCGACCGCGAACGCCGCGACGACCACCGCGCCCGCCAATGCTGTGCCGCTCAGCGCGTTCACTCATGTTGTGAGGACCCCCGAGGCGCTTTCGATCAATCACCAGGGACAGTTTCCCGCCGTGACGGTGTCGTTCAATCTCGCCCCGAACGCAGCGCTGGGAGGCGCAATCACGGCCATCAACAAGGTTCAGAAGAACCTGAACATGCCGCTGAGTGTCCAGTATGGATTTCAGGGGACCGCGGCTGCATTCGAGGGCTCGCTCGCCAATGAGGGCCTGCTGATTCTCGCTGCGCTGGCCGCGGTTTATATCGTGCTCGGAGTCCTTTACGAAAGTTTCATTCATCCCATCACGATTCTTTCCACCCTGCCGTCAGCCGGGGTGGGCGCATTGCTTGCGCTCATCCTTTTCAGGCAGGACCTTAGCGTCGTCGCAATCATCGGCATCATCCTGCTGATCGGCATTGTCAAGAAAAACGGAATCATGATGGTCGATTTCGCGATGGAGGGAGAACGGGATCACGGAAAGAATGCGACGGACGCGATCTTTGACGCCTGCATGCTGCGATTTCGCCCCATCATGATGACCACAATGGCCGCATTGCTGGCGGGCATTCCGCTTGCGCTGGGTCAAGGCATGGGTTCGGAGTTGCGCCGCCCTCTGGGAATTGCCATGGTGGGTGGACTGCTGCTAAGCCAGGTGCTCACGCTCTACACCACTCCGGTCATTTACATCTTCTTCGATCGCATCGGCCATCGCTTCAGCAGTTCAACTAAAGCCGCAGGCACAGGCAGTCAGCCGGAACCGGCGGAGGGCGCATGAACATTTCTGCGCCATTCATCCGCCGGCCCGTCGCTACCACTCTGATCACGGCGGGCATCATGCTTGTCGGGGCCATCTCCTTCGAAGTCCTGCCTGTCTCTCCTTTGCCGCAGGTCGACTTCCCCACCATCTCGGTTTCGGCCGGCTTGCCTGGCGGGAGCCCCGACATCACCGCCTCCTCAATTGCAACGCCGCTGGAGCGGCAGTTCAGTCACATCGCCGGCGTCACTGAGATGACGTCATCGAGCTCGCTGGGCAGCACCTCGATCACGCTGCAATTCGACCTGAGCCGCGACATCGACGGCGCGGCGCGCGACGTGGAGGCGGCCATCAACGCGGCGCGCACATACCTGCCCGCAAATCTGCCGGCAAACCCGACTTATCGCAAGGTGAATCCCGCGGATGCGCCGATCCTGATTTTGGGCCTCACCTCGGACAAGTACGACAAGCCGACACTCTACGACGAGGCGTCGTCCGTCATGGCGCAGAAGCTTTCTCAGATCTCGGGTGTGGGGCAGGTGACGGTTGGCGGAGGCTCCGGTCCGTCGGTGCGCGTTGAAGTAAATCCTACGTTACTCAATAGCCACGGGCTAACGATCCAGAATCTTCAGTCAATGCTGACGCAGCAGAATGTTCACGAGCCGCTCGGTCAAATCTCGGACGGAAACACGAGCGCGGAGATCGTGACCAACGACCAGATGAACCATGCTGACGACTACAAGCACATTATTATCGGCCACCACAATGGAGCCGCAATCAGGCTGTCGGACGTGGCCGATGTTACGGAAGGGCAGTCAAACATCCGCAATGCGGGATACCTGAATGGCGTACCTTCCATAACTGTCTTGATCTTTCGCCAGCCGGGCGCGAATATCATCAATACGGTCGACAGGGTCATCGCAGCATTGCCGTCGATCGAAGCGTCCATTCCGCAAGGCATCAAGACCACAATCGTCGTTGACCGCACAACTACCATCCGCGCGTCCGTCTCCGATGTGGAGAAAACACTCGTCCTCTCGGTCGTCCTGGTAATCCTCGTCGTCTTCATCTTTCTGCGTAACTGGCGAGCAACACTCATTCCCACGGTCGCGGTTCCTGTTTCCCTGATTGGCACCTTTGCGGTGATGTATCTGTTTGGTTTCAGCATCGATAATCTTTCGCTCATGGCCTTAACAATCTCGACGGGTTTTGTCGTCGACGATGCGATTGTGGTGATGGAGAATATTTCACGCCTTCGCGAAGAGGGCATGTCCCCGATGAAGGCGGCGTTTGAGGGCTCCAGGGAGATTGGTTTTACCATCCTGTCAATCAGCATGTCGCTGATTGCGGTGTTCATTCCCATCCTTTGCATGGCGGGGATCGTAGGCCGGCTGTTCCGCGAATTTGCCATCACGCTCTCGACAGCGATTCTTGTCTCCATGATGATTTCCCTCACCACCACGCCGATGATGTGCGCCTACCTGCTGAAAGATGAGCGAACGGTACGGCATGGCCGCGCATTTCGCATCACCGAGAAGGGGTTTGCGTGGATTGTTTCCGTTTACAGCCGTTCTCTGACGTGGGTTCTGAAGCATCCTCTCCCCATGTTGGCGGTCCTGCTGCTTACCATCGGGCTGAATTTCTATCTCATCGACATCATCCCGAAAGGATTTTTCCCGCAGCAGGATACCGGGGTCATCACAGGCAACGCGCGAGGCCCGCAGGATGCATCTTTTCCGGTGATGGACAACTCGATTCTGCAAATCGAGAAGGTTATCCAGGCAGACCCGGCGGTCGCAAATGTCATTGTCCATACCGGCACCGGGAACACCGGCAGCATCAATATCGCGCTGAAGCCGCTGAATGTGCGCAAAATTTCGGCGGCGGATGTTATCAATCGTTTGCGGCCGAAGTTGAATAAGCTTCCGGTCGCTTCAGCCTTCCTTCAGGCAGCACAGGACCTGCGCATCGGCGGACGTCAGAGCAATGCGCTCTACCAATACACAATTCAGTCGGACAACGTGGCGGATCTGTCTCACTGGGGTCCGATTCTGCTTGCCGGTATGCAGAAGCTCCAAGGATTCCAGGACGTCAGCAGCGACGCGCAGAATAGCGGCCTGGAAGAGCTGCTCACCTACGATCGCCCCACGGCGGCAAGGCTTGGCATTACACCGTCGTCTTTGGACAGTGCACTTTCCGGCGCATTTGGGCAGTCTCAGGTATCCCTTATTTATACGCAATTGAATCAGTATTACGTGGTGTTAGAGGTAGCGCCGCCCTATTGGCAGAGCCCCGAAGGGCTTAAGAATATCTATCTCAACACCACAGGGAGCGGCATCATTCCGCTTTCCGCGGTCACCTCCGCGCAGGCAAGCACGACGCCGCTGCAGATCAATCACACCAGTACGTTCCCATCGGTTACCGTGTCGTTCAACATGGCCACGGATATGTCGCTGAGCGATGCCACCCGGGAAGTTAGCCAGATGCAGTCGAAGCTGAACATGCCGCCGACTGTCCGCGGCTCATTTTCCGGAACGGCGTCGGCGTACCAGGACTCGCTGGCCAACGAATGGATTCTCGCGATAACCGCCATATTCGCCGTCTACATAGTTCTCGGTATCCTGTATGAGAGCCTGGTGCATCCCATCACCATCATTTCCACTTTGCCTTCCGCGAGCGTCGGAGCCATGCTTGCGCTGATGTTGTTCAAGATCGACCTCAACGTGATCTCAATTATCGGCATTATCCTGCTGATCGGCATCGTGAAGAAGAACGCGATCATGATGATCGATTTTGCCCTTGTAGCGGAGCGCGAACACGGGAAGTCTACGCGCGATGCCATCTTCGAAGCCTGCCAGCTACGCTTCCGGCCCATCCTGATGACCACCATGGCGGCCATGTTTGGCGCATTGCCGCTGGCATTCGGAACCGGCACCGGCTCCGAACTCAGGCGGCCGCTGGGCATCACCATCGTAGGAGGGCTGATCGTGAGCCAGATGCTGACTCTGTACACAACGCCCGTGGTTTATCTGCTCTTCGACAGCATGCGCATGCGCTTCAGCAGCAAGCATTCCCATGCCTTACAACCTGGAACCGCAGAGGCTTCCTAGTGAAGGAGAGGGATGGAGTGTCTGTCATGAATCGTTTCGTGCAAAACCGGCAGGAATCCGTGGCTCTCTACGCACTCGTCCTTGTTGCGCTCTCGGCGGCGCTGACAGGATGCAACGTAGGACCAAAGTACACTCCGCCCGCGACCACCGCTCCGCCGCTCTACAAAGAGTCTCCCGCACAGTTCAAAGAATCCGGCGACTGGGCACCCGCGCAGCCAGGCGATGCAATGCTCCGCGGCAAGTGGTGGGAGATCTACAACGATCCGGAGTTGAACGCACTTGAAGATCAGCTCAACATCGATAACCAGAACATCAAGCAGGCCTTCGAGAATTTCATGGAAGCCCGCGCTTTGGTGCGCGAGGCACGGTCGCAGTACTTCCCCACCGTGAGCGTAGGCGGCTCGTTTACCCGTTCGCAAACATCGTCCAACGTTGGATCTGCCGCGAATACAGGGACAGCGAAGGGAACGCAGTCGCAGCTATTTTCTATTCCGGCCGATGTCTCCTGGGAACCCGACCTTTGGGACCGGGTTCGCAATACCGTTCGTGCCGCCCAGTACACTGCCCAGGTGAGTGCTTCGGATCTTGAGAACGAAAAGCTCACAGAGCAAGCCAGCCTGGCAGAGTACTTTTTTGAGATTCGCGGCCAGGATGCCCAGCAACGGCTTCTCGATGACACGGTGGAGACGGATAAGAAAGCGCTTGAGTCCGTCCAGGCTGCTTATGATACCGGCGTCGGAGACCAGATTTCCGTGAATGAGGCACAAACGACCCTCAAGAACGCTGAGTCGGAGGCAATCAATCTTGGAATTGCCCGGGCGCAGTACGAGCATGCGATTGCCACCCTCATCGGCAAGCCAGCGCCGGCGTTTTCCATCCCTGTTGTTCCCCGCACGAGCGCGCCTCCGGCCATTCCCATCGGCGTTCCATCGCAACTGCTTGAACGCCGCCCCGACATTGCTGCCGCTGAGCGAAACATGGCCGCGGCGAACGCGCAGATTGGCGTCGCAACCGCCGCATTCTATCCGACCCTGACGCTTTCAGCCACAGGCGGCTTCCAGAGCTCGGCCATCAAAAACCTGCTGACCTGGCCAAGCCGCTTCTGGTCCGCCGGTCCATCGATATCGGAGACCGTTTACGATGGAGGCCTTCGCAGGGCCACCGTCAATCAATACATAGCCACCTACAATGCGGATCTCGCTTCCTATCGACAGACTGTTCTGACTGCATTCCAGCAGGTGGAAGATTCGCTCGCGGCGGTGCGCATCCTGTCGCAGCAGATCCAGCGCGAACAAGAAGCGGTCGGGTCGTCCGAGACGTCGCTGCAACTCGAGATCGGGCGCTACCAGTCCGGCATCGATCCCTACATCGACGTAACCTCATCGCAGACCGCGCTTCTTGCCAACCAGGAGACCTTGACCGCTCTCAAGGTTCAGCAAATGACGGCATCGGTGCAGTTGATTGTGGCCCTGGGGGGAGGTTGGGATCGCTCGCAGTTGCCGACCCCGGCGCAGATCACCGAGAAACCGACAAGGTCAGAGACGGCGATTCAACATTGACCGAACATCCGGCAAGGATGGCGGCGTGATCAACTTCGAGTGGCTGACGGCCGATGTGTTCGAATCTGTTCAGGTTTAGAATCGAGCCCACATTCCTTGAGCGGCTGCTCTCGCCCTGGCCATAAGCGCACCTTCGTCGATGTGTGGAATCTCACGATCGCGCATCACGATGCGACCGCCGATGATGGTTGTCTGCACCGAGCGTCCCGAGACACCGAACAGGATGTGCCCCATGATGTTGGAGGCAACGAGAGGCGTCGGCGGATTGTAGTCGACAACAATGACGTCGGCGGCTGCGCCGGAAATCAACCTGCCCACGGGAATTCCGAAGCAGGCGGTAGCTGTCTCAGCATTTTGCCGGAATAGCATGGCAGGCGGCTCGACCCAGGCCGCACCTGGCTGGCCCGATTGATGTTTGGCAAGCAAATTTGCCACCTTCAGCGACTCAAACATATCGGCGGTGTAGCCATCGCTGCCCAGGCCCACGCGGACGCCGCGGTTCATCATTTTCAAAACCGGGGCGCAGCCCACAGCGTTGCCCATGTTGGATTCGGGATTGTGAACGACGCTGGTCCGGCTGCTCTCTAACAGATCGATCTCCCGGTCGATCACATGGACGCAATGGGCGGCGATGGTTTTCTCGCCAAGGATGCCGAGCTCGTGGAACCGCTCGACGACGCGCTTGCCGTGCTCGTGCCGGCAGGCTTCCACATCCGATTGCGCCTCCGCAACATGGACATGGAAGCCTGCGCCGAGTTCCTCGGCCACGCGCTTCGAGCGGGCTAGCGTCCGGTCGCATACGGTAAAGGAGGCGTGCAGGCCGAACAGTCCTCGCAGCAGGCTCTGCCGGGAGCCGGAGTCCCTGCAACTGGCCAGGAATTCATGATTCTCCTGAATGCTTTCATCCGCAACTTCCGCGCCATCGCGGTCGGTAACCTCATAGCAGAGGCAACTGCGCAGGCCGGTAAGACGAGCGGCCTCTGCGATTCGGAAGAGGCTGCCACGAACAGCGCCGGGACTGGAGTGATGATCGAAGATGGTAGTCGTTCCGTTGCGGATGCATTCGATCATTTCGACCAGCGCGCTAAGGTAGACGTCTTCAAGGGTGAGAACGCGATCGAGCCTCCACCACAGACGCTCGAGAATCTCATTGAAGTCTCTGGGCGGGGCATCATTGAGGGCCATTCCGCGCGCAAACGTGCTGTAGAGATGCATGTGGGCGTTGATCAGGCCGGGCATGATGAGCCGCCCGCGCGCATCCAGGAACTCCGCCTGCGGGTAGCGAGATCGCAGAGCGGCAGTGGCGCCGACCTCGGCAATAAGACCATTACCGAGGGCGACGCAGCCGTTCTCGACCAGAGGATTCTGGTCATCCTGCGTGATCAACCAGCCGTTGCCCACCAACAATTGCGAGCTTGTGTCCATTGTGGGGGATTCTAGTGACTGGTCCAATGCCGAAAGGTGATGCAGATCACATCGAGCCGATCCGCAAGCGGTCAACAATCTGTTTACGGCTCATCCTGCGCCCCGCCGGACCGTGGCAAACCCCGACCTGCCGAGACCTTGCTGCGGCGGAAGCCATACGTGATTCATAAATCCGGCATTGGGGAGATGGACCGGCTCGCAGGTGACGAAGACGGAGAGAAATGGCAGATTTAAGGGTACAAATCTGTGGGATCGACTTCTCGAACCCGATTCTTCCGGCGGCGGGGCCACCTTCAAAGGATGGCGCGATGCTGCTGGCAGCGGCGCGGGGCGGGGCGGGCGGGCTGGTGACCAAGACCATCTCGGTGAAGCCGGCCGATGTGCCGCGGCCGTGCATTGCGGAGATCCGCGGCGGGTTACTGAATACGGAGCTCTGGTCGGAGTTGCCCAAAGAGCAGTGGCTGGAAACGGAGTACAAGCTGGCCCGGGAGGCGGGCCTGCCGGTGATTGTCGGCCTGGGATATTCAGAGGAACAGATCCGGGAACTGGCTCCGCTGGTGAAGCCGTATGCGGATGCGCTTGAGCTTTCAACGCATTATGTGGGCAATGACATCTCTCCTATCCTCAACGCGCTCAAAGCCGCCAAGGATGCGGTCGATGTTCCGGTGTTTATGAAGCTGAGCCCCCACCCGAACATCCAGGAGATCGCGGTCGCGCTAGAGGATGCAGGAGCGGACGGGCTGGTGATGATCAACTCCTTCGGCCCGTGCTTGAGCATCGATCTGGAGACCGGGCTGCCGCTGATGGGGAGCAAGGACGGCTTCGGCTGGCTCTCCGGCGCTGCCATCAAGCCGTTGGCGCTGCGCTGCGTTTACCAGGCCGCGCGGGTGATCGAGATCCCGATCTTCGGCGTCGGTGGAGTATGCAATGGGCGGGATGCCGCAGAGATGTTCATGGCGGGAGCGTCGGCGGTGCAGGTTTGCACGGAAGCCATCCTGCGCGGACCCACGGTGTACGGAAAGATCGCGAGGGAGCTGAACGCATTTCTGGATAACCACGGCTACACCTCGGTTGAAGAGATCAAGGGATTGACGATTCGTCGCATGGCGGAGAGGGGCGCGCTCAAGTCGGCAGGCGCGCCCAAAGTAGATGACGAGCGGTGCTCGCTGTGCGGCCAGTGCGAGGTGAGCTGCCCGTATGGCGCCATTTCCCATGACGAGCGGTTGGAGATCGACGAAGAGAAGTGTTTCACCTGCGGGCTGTGCCTGAGCCGTTGCAAGCGAAATGCACTCAGCATGGCGCAATAGTTTTGTAAATGCGCAGGAGAACCAGGCCTGCGGTGGGGTGTTTGAACCGATGAGCAACGTGACCGGGCTGAGATGCATTCATTGCGGAAAGACCTACGGCGTGGACGCAGTGGAGTACTATTGCCCGGTATGCGGATATAGCGACGGCATCCTCGATGTGCTCTACGATTACGAATCGGCCGGCAGGGAACTGAATCCGGCGACGCTTGCCGCAAACGCGGATCGCTCAATTTGGCGCTATCTCCCCTTGTTGCCCGTCGACGATGCAAAGAACCTGCCTCATCTCCAGGTGGGTTGGACGCCGCTCTACGATGCGCCGCAACTGGCCGGCGCGCTGAGTGTGGCGCGATGCTGGGTGAAGGATGAGGGCCGCAATCCGACTGCGTCGTTCAAGGATCGGGCCAGCGCCATGGGCGTGGTGAAGGCCCTGGAGAAAAAGGCTGCGAAGATCGCCTGCGCATCGACAGGAAACGCCGCCTCTTCGCTGGCCGGCTTTGCAGCGGCAGCGGGGCTTCCCGCGGCCATCTTTGTTCCGGCCAACGCGCCGCCAGCGAAAGTGGCGCAACTGCTTGTCTTCGGCGCACAGGTCTTCTCGGTGCAGGGAACCTACGACGAGGCGTGGGAGCTGTGCATGCAGGCCTGTGCGGAGTTCGGCTGGTACAACCGCAACTGCGCCATCAATCCTTACCTGATTGAGGGCAAGAAGACCGTTTCGCTGGAGCTTGCGGAGCAGTTTGCGCGTCTCACGCCGGGCGCGTTTCCAGACTGGGTGGTGGTAAGTGTCGGCGATGGCTGCACGATCGGCGGTGTGTGGAAGGGGCTCCGCGAGATGCACCTGCTGGGCATGATTCCCCGGCTTCCACGCATTCTGGGCGTGCAGGCGGAGGGCTGCAAACCATTCTTGACCGCGTGGAAGTCTGACCGCGCATTGGTTTCCTGCGCAGCCGATACGCTTGCCGACTCCATCGCAGTGGGCCATCCGCGGAACTTCGTAAAGGGAATGCGCGCGGTCACGGAGTCAGGCGGCGCATTTGTCTCTGTTTCAGATGAAGAGACTCTCGGCTCCATCCCCGAACTCGCACGCAAGGCCGGTGTCTTCGGCGAGCCCGCAGGCGCGGCCGGTGTGGCGGGAGTGAGAGAAGCTGTCGGTCTGGGCCTGATTCATCGGTCAGAGAGCGTTGCGCTGATCATGACCGGTAACGGCCTCAAGGACATTCAAAGCGCGATGAGCGCTGCCGGTGGCGCGATCCCGGTGCAGCCCAGCATGGAGGAGATTCGCAGGCACGTAGAACTTGAAGTGACTACCTGATGGTTCCCTGCACGACGCTAAAACGCAAGATGGAAGAAAGCGAGAAGCATTGAAGATGATCCAAATACCACCGGGCCCCACGTACGATGAGATGCTCGATCCGAGTTTGTTGAGCCCCGGTTTGCGCGCCAGGGCCGTGGCTGCGCTGCGGCTGGACGAGCTCGACCCGATCAATTTATTCAACATCACGTGGAAGGACGCGGGCGATCAGGTCCGCAAGGTGGTGCTGCCGCAGGCGTTGACGGGCGTTGACGCCAACATCGTTGTGATGCTTGGCTGCGGATTCCCGTCGGGCTCGCACAAGGTGGGCCCGGCCTACAGCACATTGATGGAAGAGCTCGTGGATGGGGAGATTGTTCCGGGAAAGCACACCATTCTTGGGCCATCGACAGGAAACTTCGGCATCGGGACCGCATACGTTTCCAGGTTGCTCGGCTTTCGCGCCATCGTGATCATGCCCGACAGCATGAGCAAGGAGCGTTACGAGCGCGTCCGCCGCTATGGCGGCGAGCTGGAACTGACGCCAGGATCGGAGTCGGACGTGATTCTCACGCTCGAGAAGACTCGCGAGCTGATGCGGAATCCCAAGAACAAGGCGCTGGCGCAGTTCGAGCTGTTTCCCAACTATCGCTTTCATCGTCATGTGACCGGCAACAGCGCCATTGAAGCCGTGAAGGGCGTGGGCAATGGACGCATCGCGGGCTTCACTTCCGCGCCGGGCTCGGCCGGAACACTGGCCGCTGGCGACCAGATCAAGTCAGTCTTCCCGGAAGCGAAGATTGCCGCGCTGGAACCCTATGAGTGTTCCACGCTGGCCAACGGAGGGCGCGGGCAGCATCGCATCGAAGGCATTGGCGACAAGATGTGCACGCTCATCCACAATGTGCTGCAGACCGACTTCGTGATTCTTATCAAGGACGAAGAGACGATGCAGGGAGTGAAGATCTTTCACGACGGAGTGGATTCCCTGGTAAAGCTTGGCGTGGACCGTGAGTTTGCGCTTAGTTTGCGCGACGCTTTCGGGCCCTCGGGGATCTGCAATGTTCTTGGAGCCATCAAGCTGGCAAAGTACCTGCGCCTTGGACCGGAAGACAACGTCTTAACCGTCGCGACAGACGGATTCGATCGCTACAACTCTGTGCTCGAAGAGATGAATGGCCGATATCTTGAGCTTGCGCCGCAGGTGCTCGATCGCTGGGCGCAGGACATCTTCCCTAGCGCCGAGGGCGATCATGTCTTCGACTTCCGCAAGAGTGCGGTGAAGGAGCAGCTCTTTCAGCAGAAGGAGCGCGACTGGCTGAAGTTCGGCTACTCGAAGGAGTATCTCGATTCGATGCGCGCTCAGAGCTTCTGGGATGCGCAGTATGCGCGCGTGGGTGAGTACAACAGCAAGATTCTCACCGCACGCGAGGTTAGCGCGAAGGAGCAAGAGGCATGTTCCACTTCGCGCTGAACGGCAATGAGGTTGCAGTCGCGGAGGACTTGAACCTCCTCGAATACCTGCGTGAAGAAGCGCGGCTGACCTCGGTGAAGGACGGTTGCGCCGAGGGCGTGTGCGGTTCCTGTTCGATTCTTGTCGACGGGAAGGCCCTGCGCGCGTGCACACTCACCGTTGCAAAAGTCCACGGCAAGGCGGTAACAACGATCGAAGGACTCTCAGCGCGCGAAAGAGATGTGTATGCCTGGGCCTTCGGAGAGGTGGGCGCGGTGCAGTGTGGCTTCTGCATGCCGGGAATGGTGATGAGCGCCAAATCACTGCTGGATCAAAGCCCCGAGCCTACGCCAGCTGAAGTAACCGGTGCCATCCGTTACAACCTTTGCCGTTGCACCGGATATCTGAAAGTGGAACGGGCCATCCAGTTGGCGGCCAAAGCTTTGAGCAAAGGCGAAACTCTCCCTGCAGACGCGAGCACGGGGCGGGTTGGCGAAAGAACTGCTCCGCTCGATTCGACCGCGAAGCTATTCGGCACGGGCGAATTCGTCGACGACATGCAGGCGCCGGGCTTGTTGCACGCCGCTGTGCTTAGAACAAAGGTTCCGCGCGCGCTGATCAAGCGGATCGACATCTCCGCTGCGCAGGCGTTGTCAGGCGTGGAGATTGTTCTCACCGCGAAGGATGTGCCCGGCGAGCGGCTGCTTGGGCATATTGTTCAGGATTGGCCAGTGATGATTGCTGAAGGCGAGGAGACGCGCTATGTAGGGGACGCCTTGGTTGTGCTTGCGGCCACAACCAAACAAGTGGCCCGCGAGGCTCTCGAATTGATACGAGTTGAATCGGAGGAGTTGCCGCCATTGCTTTCGCCGCAGGCCGCGCTGGCCGAAGATGCGCCGCGGTTGCATCCGAGAGGGAACATTCTCTCCGAAGTCGAGATGAAACGCGGAGATGTGGATCGAGCAATTGGTGATGCAGCCCATGTGGTGAGGCAAACCTACTCGACACCGCGCCAGGAGCACGCGTTTCTTGAACCGGAAAGCGCGCTTGCTGTGCCGGCGGAGGATGGTGGCCTAACGGTCTACACCGCGGGCCAGGGCGTGTATGACGATCATCACGGGATTGTGGCCATGCTGGGCGTCCCGGGCGAAAAAGTTCGCGTGATCAGCAAACTTGTGGGCGGAGGGTTTGGCGGCAAAGAAGATCTTTCGGTGCAGCATCATGCCGCGTTGCTCGCCTGGCATAGTGGCAAGCCGGTGAAGTTGACCTTCACGCGCAAGGAGAGTTTTCTTGTGCATCCCAAGCGGCATCCCATGGAGATCGATCTCACGACGGCCTGCGATGGGAACGGAAGGATTACCGCGGTTCGTGCGCGCATTGTGGCCGACACGGGCGCTTACGCTTCGCTCGGCGGTCCAGTGCTGCAGCGCGCCTGCACCCACGCAGCCGGACCATATCAGATCGACAACGTCGATATCGAGGGGCGCGCGGTCTACACCAACAACATTCCATCCGGCGCATTTCGCGGATTTGGCGTAACGCAGACCTGCTTCGCCATGGAGAGCAATCTTAATCTGCTGGCGGCGAAGGCCGGAATCTCTCCCTGGGAGATTCGTTTCCGGAATGCGATTGAACCTGGCGGTGTGCTGTCAAATGGCCAAATCGCCGACGAGGGAACGGCTCTGAAGGAAACCCTTCTTGCCGTCAAGGAAACGATCGACGCCCATCCCGATGCGGGAATCGCATGTGCTTTCAAGAACAGCGGCAAAGGCGTAGGCGTGCCAGACGTGGGCCGAGTGAAACTGAAGGTCGAAAACGGCCGCGTGACGATTTGCACCAGCGCAGCCTGCATGGGACAAGGATTGGGCACAGTGCTGATTCAGATTGTTGCGGAAGCGGCCGGGCTGCCCAAATCCGTGATCGGCGTGCACGCCCCCGATACCAGGGTCACGCCCAATAGCGGCACGAGTACGGCTTCGCGTCAAACCCTCATCACCGGCGAGGCCGCGCGCAGGACTGGCCTTGCGCTCGCCGAAGACTTGAAGGGACACTCTCTCGACTCGCTTGAAGGCAACGAATACTACCGCGAATACGATTGCGTCACCGACCCGATGACCACGGACAAGCCAAACCGCTTCAGCCATGTTGCCTACGGCTATGCGACGCAAGTGGTGATCCTTGGCGACGACGGAAAGGTAAAGAAGGTGGTTGCCGCCCACGATGTGGGCAAGGCCATCAATCCCAACGGCGTGGAGGGCCAAATCGAGGGTGGCGTGATGATGGGACTTGGATACGCGCTGACCGAAGACTTCAAGGTACGCAACGGCACGCCTACGGTAACGCTTGGCACGCTGGGGCTTTTCCGATCGACCCAGGTGCCGGAGATCGATTGCCGCATCATCGAAAAGAACTCGGCAACACTTGCCTATGGCGCAAAGGGCGTGGGAGAGATTGTGATGGTGACGACTGCGCCGGCCGTGGCATGCGCCTACTATCGCCGAGACGGAAAACTGCGCACCAGTCTCCCACTGAAGGAGACGCCGTACAGCCGTTGAGTCTGCGAGATGAAGCAGGAGAATCGAGATGCTGACACCGGAACGGAGTGGATGGGTGATTGCCATGTGTCAGGCGTTCATCCAGGCAAGGAGTTACTCGGGCCATGAAGATGCAGTGGCAGCCCGCATGAGGCATGCGCTTGAGGAGCTGCAATTCGACGAAGTGATCGTTGACGACTACGGGAATGTCCTGGGTAGAATTCGTGGCAACCGGCCTGGCAAGGTGATTCTGCTCGATGGTCATATCGATACGGTCCCGGTGCCCGACGCGTCCAGGTGGACACACGACCCATTCGGCGGCGAACTGGTAGACGGACGGATCTTCGGGCGCGGTGCATCGGACATGAAGGGCGCTGTAAGCGCAATGATCAGTGCAGCCGGATTCTTTGGGCAGGACACCCAAAGAGAATTTGCCGGGGAGATTGTTGTCTCCGGCGTGGTGCATGAAGAGTGCTTTGAGGGCATTGCCGCGCGGAAGATCACCGAGCGCATCCGGCCCGACTACGTTGTGATCGGGGAAGCCTCCGAACTGAATCTGAAACGCGGCCAGCGCGGCCGGGCAGAGCTGGTGGTCGAGACCTTCGGCAGGCCAGCCCACTCCGCCAATCCCCACGCCGGCACCAACGCCGTATACAAGATAGCTTCACTCATCACAGTGATCAGCAAGCTCCAGGCGCCCAGGCACCCTATTCTAGGCGAGGGAATTCTGGAGCTGACCGACATCAAGTCGTCGCCGTATCCGGGGGCATCGGTTGTCCCCGACTATTGCCGCGCAACCTACGACCGCCGGTTGCTGGTGGGCGAAACAAAGGCTTCTGTGCTTGAGCCGTTGCTTGCTGTGATTGCCGCCCAGGAGCGCATTGACCCCCAGTTGAAAGCCGCGGTTGGCTACGCGAGCGGCGTCGAGCGCTGCTACACGGGAACGGAAATCCGTGGGGAGAGATTCTTCCCCGGTTGGGTCTACGACGAAGAGGACGAGTTTGTGCAGGCAGCCCTGGCAGGGTTGCGAAGCGCGGGCCTGAATCCCGAGATCACGCAGTATTCCTTTTGCACCAACGGCAGTCACTATGCCGGAGAAGCCGGCATCAGGACGATCGGCTTCGGGCCCTCGCGCGAGAATCTGGCGCACACGATCGATGAGTATATTGAGGCCGATCAGTTGGTCAAAGCCACTGCCGGCTATTACGGAATTCTCGGCGCGGTGCTGAAGAGAGGCTAGTGCAATGCGGACTCTCATCCAGAATGGCTGGATCGTCGATGGCTCGGGGCAGTCGAGATACAAGGCCGCGCTCGTTGTCGAAGACGAACTCATTGCTGAAATAGGCGCGATCCCGTCCGGCGCGGGATTCGATCGCGTGATCGATGCCGAGGGGTTGATTGTAGCTCCGGGATTCATCGATACGCACAGCCACTCTGACCTGGAAGTGATGATCAATCCCTACGTTGAGGCCAAGGTGCGGCAGGGCGTCACGACGGAGCTGCTCGGCCAGGATGGGATCTCCATGGCGCCTCTGCCCAAGCGCTACATTTCGCCGTGGCGCAAGAATCTTGCCGGGCTCGATGGAGACAGCGACGAGGTTGGCTGGGACTACGAGACCACCGACGGTTACTTGCAGGCCCTTGAACAAAAGGGCGTGGGCCTCAACGAGAGTTACCTGGTTCCTCATGGCAACATCCGCATGGAAGCCATGGGCCTGGACAATCGCCAGCCCACGCAGGCAGAGCTTGAACAAATGCGCCAGATTACGCGGCGCGAGATGGAGGTCGGGGCCTTCGGGCTCTCCACCGGACTCATCTATATGCCCTGCGCCTACGCAGAGACCGCGGAACTGATCGAGTTGTGCAAGGTGGTGGCGGAGTTTGACGGCGCCTTTGTGGTGCACCAGCGCAGCGAGGCCGATACCATCCTCGCCTCGATGGAAGAAGTGATTGAAATCGGTCGCGAATCCGGTGTCAAGATTCACTTTTCGCATTTCAAAGTCTGCGGCCGGAAGAACTGGCCGCTCATCGATCAAGTTGTCGAGTTGCTTGAGAGCGCGACTGCCGAAGGCATTTGCACCTCATTCGACCAGTATCCGTACGTTGCGGGAAGCACCATGCTGGGTGTCATCCTGCCCCCGTGGGCTCACGACGGCGGAGCAAACCGCCTGATGGAACGGCTGAAAGACACGGAGCAGCGACGGCGCATGATCGCCGACATCGAACGGGGCATCCGGGGATGGGACAACTTTGTGGAATTCGCCGGCGTCGAGCAGATATTCGTCACCAGCGTGAAGTCCGCGGCGAATCAGGAGCTGGTCGGCAAGAGCCTTCAAGAGATAGGCGAGATTCGCGGCAAGAGCCCCTTGGAGGCGGCATTCGATCTTCTGCTTGCCGAGGAAAACGCTGTTGGAATGGTCGATTTCTACGGCACGGAAGAGCACGTTATTCGACTTCTGACGCGCCCGGAGCAGAATGTCTGCACGGACGGACTTCTGGGTGGCAGGCCACATCCGCGCGTCTTCGGATCGTTTCCCCGGGTGCTGGGCAAATACGTTCGCGAGGAGAAAGCTCTTACACTTGAGGATGCCGTTCGCAGGATGACTTCAAGGCCCGCTCAGGTCTTCGGTTATGAGCGCCGTGGCCTGTTGAAGGCAGGCAACTTTGCGGACATCGTGATTTTCAATGCCGACACGATCGTCGACAAAGGAACGTTTGTCGATCCGGTTCAGTTTCCTGAGGGCATTGAGCATGTTCTCATTAATGGTCAGGCCGTTCTCAATTCCGGTTGCTATAGCCGCGAGCTTGCGGGAAAGGTCTTGCGCAAGTCAGCGAAACGCTGACCGTCGCGCCATTAGTCGGCCACAAGATCCACTATAGCGGCGCATGTATCCGTGATCCGAGCTCGGATCGCCATGGAAGGAACGAGGCCTCCTTTCTCCGCGAATCACAATTTGGCGAGGGACAGCTTATAATTCTCTCCGCGCAGGACACACGCTGGAGAGCTTGATCCATGCTGGAAATACCCATCGATGGACGGATCGGACTGACGAAGCTGTGGCCGGACGCCGGCGTGGCTCTGGAGGGGATTGTACGCGACGGAATGACGCTTGCGATTGGCGGCTTCGGCTTGTGCGGCATTCCCGAGGCTCTCATTCTGGCGCTGCGCGACACACGCGTGCGCAACCTTACCATCGCAAGTAACAACGCGGGAGTGGACGGGTGCGGGCTCGGATTGTTGCTCCAGACTCGGCAAGTGAAGAAGATGATCTCCAGTTACGTAGGCGAGAACAACGAGTTTGAGCGGCAGTTTCTCGCCGGGGAACTCGAGGTTGAGTTTTGTCCGCAAGGCACGCTCGCCGAGCGCATGAGAGCGGGCGGGGCTGGGATCCCGGGCTTTTACACGCGAACAGGCGTCGGCACGATGGTTGCCGAAGGGAAGGAACACAAGGAATTCGACGGCCTGGTATACATCCTGGAGCGCGGTATTCAAGCCGACCTGGCTTTGGTAAAAGCCTGGAAGGCCGATCTGCATGGCAATCTCATCTATCGGCGCACAGCGCGTAACTTCAATCCCAATGCCGCCACGTGCGGCAAGATCAGTGTTGCCGAAGCGGAGATTATCGTGGAACCGGGCGAACTGGATCCGGACGAGATTCATACGCCTGGCATTTTCGTTCATCGGCTGGTGCACAATCCCACCCCTGAAAAGCGGATTGAGAAGAAGACCACGCGGGAGGCATAGGCCTGTGGCATGGCCGCCAAGGAGACAGTGACCTTCGTCGCGGGCGCGGCCTGCTTTCCAGTGCCGAATCTTTCGCCATTTCCCGGTGCTTTGACAGGTACAGAATCGGTTGCCGCGTCGAATGGGACCATGATCCAAATCCGGATCGCTCCCGAACGATCGAGGCCCCCTTTCTCTGCAGGCCGCACGATGAAGGGGTGGAAACGCTTATAATCTGATCCGCGCCTCACATGCGCTGGAGAAGTTGAACCATGCCGCAATCATGCGTCGATGGGCGCGCCGGATTGACGAAGCTCTGGCCGGACGCTCGAACGGCTCTCGAGGGGATCGTCCACGACGGAATGATGGTGGCAACCGGCGGGTTTGGTTTATGCGGCATTCCCGAGGCTCTGATTCTGGCGCTGCGCGACACGCACGTTCGCAACCTCACCCTTGCGAGCAACAGCGCGGGCGTGGATGGGTGGGGGCTCGGATTGTTGCTTCAGACTCGGCAGGTGAAGAAGATGATCTCCAGTTATGTGGGCGACAGCAACGAGTTTGAGCGTCAGTTCCTCGCCGGGGAACTCGAGGTTGAATTCAGCCCGCAAGGTACACTGGCCGAACGCATGAGAGCGGGCGGGGCGGGGATACCGGGCTTCTACACGCCCACGGGTGTCGGTACCATGGTTGCCGAAGGGAAGGAACACAAGGAATTCGACGGCACGGTCTATCTCCTTGAGCGCAGCATCCAAGCCGATCTGGCATTGGTGAAAGCCTGGAAGGCCGACCTGCACGGCAATCTCATCTATCGGCGTACCGCGCGTAACTTCAATCCCCTTGCCGCCACGTGTGCCAAAATCACTGTTGCCGAAGCGGAGATCATCGTGGAACCGGGCGAACTGGATCCGGACGAGATTCATACGCCTGGCATCTTCGTTCACCGGCTCGTACACAATCCCAACCCCGAAAAACGGATTGAAAAGAGAAGAACGCGGGAGGCATCAGTCTGTGGCATGGACCCGTCATCAAATGGCTGAACGTGGAGCCAAAGAACTCAGAGATGGCTTTTATGTGAATCTGGGAATTGGCATTCCAACAATGGTCGCGAACTGCATCCCCACGGGAATGACAGTGACCTTGCAGTCGGAGAACGGCCTCCTGGGCACGGGTCCATTTCCGCTCGAAGGCGAAGTTGACCCTGATCTCATCAATGCCGGCAAGGAGACAGTGACCTTTATTCCGGGCGCGGCCACATTTTCGAGTGCCGATTCCTTTGCCATGATCCGCGGGGGCCACATCGACCTTGCGATTCTCGGCGCTATGCAGGTTTCGGAGCGAGGAGACCTGGCCAACTGGATGATTCCAGGCAAGCGGGTGAAGGGAATGGGCGGCGCCATGGATCTGGTCTCCGGCGTGCAGAGGGTCATTGTCGTGATGGAGCACGCAGCGCAGGATGGGAGCGCCAAGCTGGTACGCGAGTGCACGCTGCCGCTGACCGGAATACGTGTCGTCAAGCGCGTGATTACAGATCTGTGCGTACTCGATGTCACAAGCTCCGGGTTCGAGGTGATCGAGCTTGCCCCGGGGGTGACGCCCGAACTGGTGGAACGCCAGACAGGAGCGCCCGTCTGCTTCAGTGAGGCGCTGCGATAGGCACGCTTAAAGGGACCACACGGGCTTGCGCTTTTCGAGATAGGCCGCCAGTCCCTCGCGAAAGTCGTCAGTTTCACGGGCTCGGGCGCTGGCCTCCATTGCCGAGGCGATTGCGGAGTCAATCCATGCCTTATGCTGCGCGGCCATAAGCCGCTTGGTTGCAGCCAGAGATTCAGGGCTGTTGGCCGCGAGCGTCTGCGCCAGCGCACGTACACGCTCCATCAGAGCCTCGGGGGCCACAATCTCGTTCACGATTCCGAGACGGTGCGCCTCCGCAGCATCGAAATGCCGGCCTGTAAGCAGAACGTCGCGAGTTCGCTTGTCGCCGATCTGCAGGGCTAGGAAGACCGAGACAAGCGCGGGCACAAAGCCGATGCGCACCTCAGGAAATCCAAACTTCGCCTCTGGAACGGCCAAGGTGAAATCGCACAGAATAGCCAGCCCCGCCCCGCCGGCGATGGCGGCGCCGTGCACGGCAGCGATTGTGGGGATGGGCAACTCATAGAGCGTGCGGAAGAGCCGTGCGATGCGCTCAGCATCCGCACGATGGTCCGCGGCGACTTTTCCGCTTGGGTCGTGTAATGCCTCTAAATCGAGGCCTGAGCAAAACGCCTTGCCGGCGCCTCGCAGAACAACCACCCGGCAGCGATCCGCGGCCGCTTCTTCCATGGCGGCAATCAGCTCCTGTTGCATTTCTGGAGTCATTGCGTTGCGGCATTCGGGACGGTTGAGCGTGATGGTTCTGATGCTCGCTTCGTCTGCAACGGAAATCGTCGCGATGCTCAATGTGACCCTCCCTCCCGCCTCGAATGCGGGTGCGCAGATTACGGCATTGCCACCCTGAATCTTCGGTCAACTTCGACGGCGGCTTGCATGAGTTCATCGAGAGGCTGCAGTCGCGGAATGTGCGCGCCCAATTCTCGCAGTTCCGCCACCAGGATCTCGGTGGGGATGTTCCCCACAAGCGCGTCCTGCGCAAATGGACATCCACCCATCCCGCCCATCGCCGCGTCGAAACGTCGACAGCCGGCCTCATACGCGGCGCGGACCTTCTCCGCCGATTGGTCGGGCCGGGCATGAAGATGGACACCGATCTCGACACCGGCTGCAAGACCGAGCGTCATGCCTGCCGTCTCCGCGATTTGCGCATTGGACGCAAGGCCAACCGTGTCGGCGAGAGATATATGGCGCACGCCCGCTTCGATGAGGCGCTGACAGGCATCGGCAACCAGGTCGAGACTCCACGGATCTCCGTAGGGATTGCCGAACGCCATCGAGAGATAGGCCACAGCACCCAACCCCGCCTGAGCCGCGAGAGCAACGATCTCATTCAACGCCTCGAACGACTCTTCGGGTGACTGATTCTGGTTGCGGCGGAGAAACTGCGGCGAGATTGAAAACGGAAAACCGAGTGTCTGCACCGCGCCGGTCGCGACGGCCCGCTCGGCTCCTTTTCGATTCACGACAATTCCAATCAGTTCCACGTTCGAATCAGGCTCGATAAGCTCCAGCACCTTCTCTGAATCCGCCATCTGTGGAACCGCCGCAGGCGAAACGAAGCTAACCGCATCGATGTGCGTGAATCCGGCTGCAATGAGCTTTTGCAGATAATCCGCTTTGGTCTTGGCTGGAATCTGAGCCGGCAGAGCCTGCCAGGCATCACGCGGACACTCGATAATTTTGACCGAATCGCTCATATGTCCGCCTCAACCTGCGCAATGCCCGCTACCCGCGGGATGGATGCACCTTGAGAATCTCCCGGGCGATCACCATCCTCTGGATCTCGCTGGTGCCTTCGCCGATGGTGCAGAGCTTCACGTCGCGATAATACTTCTCCGCGGGGTAATCCTTGATGAAGCCGTAGCCGCCGAACAACTGCACGGCCTCATTGCAGATGTGGACCGCAACCTCGCTGGCGAAGAGCTTGGCCATTGCCGACTCGCGCGTCACTCTGCGGCCCGCATCCTTGAGCACTGCCGCGCGCTGGGTGAGCAGGCGTGCGGCGTCCAGCTCGGTGGCCATATCCGCGAGCTTCCACTGGATGCCTTGAAACTCGGCGATCGCCTTGCCAAACTGCCGGCGCTCCTTGACATACTTGAGGGCCGCGTCCAGCGCGCCTCTGCCGATTCCCAGGGACAACGCGGCAATCGAAATCCTGCCACCATCGAGGACGCGCATGGCGTCGATGAATCCCTCGCCTTCAATGCCGAGCAGATTCTCTGCGGGGATCTCGCAGTCCTCGAATACGAGTTCGCTTGTGTCGCTGGCCCTGAGGCCCAGCTTGTTCTCTTTCTTTCCCGGCCTGAAACCCGGAGTTCCCTTTTCCACCACAAACGCCGAGAGCCCATGCGTGCCCTTGCTCCTGTCGGTGATCGCGATGACCACTGCAACGTCGGCGTAGCTGCCGTTGGTGATGAAGGTCTTGTTGCCGTTCAGGATGTAACGGTCGCCCTTCTTTGCGGCGGTTGTTCTTGCGCCGGCAGCGTCCGATCCCGAGCCCGGCTCGGTGAGCGCCCAGGCCGCAAGCCATTCTCCGCTCGCGAGCAACGGAATGTACTTGCGCTTTTGCCGCTCGCTGCCGGCGAGAAAAATATGGTTGGATCCCAGGGAATTGTGAGCAGCCACGGTGAGCCCCACCGATCCGTCTACAGCCGAGAGCTCCTCGATCGCGAGCGTGTAGTCCACATAGCCAAGGCCCGCGCCGCCGTATTCGGGCGGAAAGATCATGCCGAGCAAGCCCATTGCGCCAAGCTTCTTGACAGTGGCTAACGGGAACGCGCCTGCCTCATCCCAGACCATGACGTTGGGCGCAATCTCTCGCGCGGCAAACTCGCGAATCTCCCGGCGAAGATGTTCCTGCTCCTCGGTCAACACAAACGGATACAGACTTTCGACCGATTCAACCTCGACATTCATGATCGCGCTCCTTTTGCATCCGGAGAAGGACAGGGTATGTTCCGGGGATGCCTGCCTTTCCCGTTCAATCTCCCGGTATCAGGTTTGCAAGATACCTACGTTAAACTTCGGCAGGTCCGGGTTCAAGGCACAGGCTTCCAGCGCGGCGATCAGTACCTCTCGTGTCTTTGCCGGGTCGATGATTGCGTCGATCCAGAGCCGCGCCGCACCGTAGCGAGGGTCGGCCTGCGCATCGTAGGAGGCCTTGATTTCGTCGTAGATAGCCTTCTTCTCCGCCGCCGATAATGCCTTTCCGCCGCGCTCCATCTGCTTTGCGCGTACTTCGGCCAACGTGCTTGCCGCAGAGGTCCCACTCATGACCGCGTAACGGGCCGTGGGCCACGCAAATAGAAAGCGCGGATCGTAGGCCTTGCCGCACATGGCATAGTGGCCTGCGCCAAAGCTGCCACCCACGATGACCGCGATCTTGGGAACCACGCTCGTACTCACCGCTGAGACCATCTTGGCCCCGGCGCGAATAATGCCCGACCACTCGGCATCCTTGCCCACCATGAAGCCGTTCACGTCATGCAGGAAGACAAGCGGCACGATGCTCTGATTGCAATCCATGATGAAGCGCGCGGCTTTCTGGGCGCCTTCGGTATAAATGACGCCGCCAACTTCAATGCGGTGCATTCCGGCCGCTGGCCCCGTGGCCACGGTCTGGCTCTGGTTGGTCTTCTGGTTAGCGACAATCCCTACAGCCCTGCCGCCTATACGCGCGTAGCCGCAGAGAACGGTTCTGCCGAACTCGGCCTTGTACTCATCGAACTCGCTGCGATCGACGATGCGGGCAATTACCTCCCGCATGTCGTAAACATTGCTTGAGCCCGGCTCAGGGTTGAGCAGGCCGTAGAGATGCTCAGTCGGATACTTCGGCGCGTCCTGCAGGGGATCGAATTCGAGCGCATTGAAGGCTCCGTGCGTTGTGGTGGCGGAAGGACTGTGTCTTGAGCCCATCTTGCTTACAAGGGAACGAAGTCGCGCAATGCAGAGGTGATCGTTGGGCTCCTTGAAGTCCACGGTACCCGAAACCTCAGCGTGCATTGCGGCGCCGCCCAGCTCTTCGGCGTCGGTCTTCTGTCCAATGGCCGCCTGCACCAGCGACGGGCCGGCCAGGAACAACCCCGATCCTTCCGTCATCAGAACCGTATCAGTCATTACGGGAAGATAGGCTCCTCCCGCGACGCACATGCCCATGATGGCCGTGATCTGCGGAATTCCGAGCGAACTCATCACGGCATTGTTGCGGAAGACTCTTCCAAAATCGTCGGTGTCGGGAAAGACGTCCTCCTGCAAGGGCAGAAAGACGCCGGAGGAGTCGACCAGGTACAGCGTGGGGATGCGGTTCTCCAGGGCGATGGTCTGCGCCCGCAAAACCTTCTTGGCGGTCATGGGGAAGAATGCGCCCGCTTTGACAGTGGCGTCGTTGGCGATGATCATGCACAGCCGGCCGCAGACGCACCCTAGCCCGGTGACGACTCCGGCGGCCGGTGCGCCCCCGTACTCGAGATACATGCCATGCGCCGCCCATAGCCCCAATTCGAAGAGCTCGGCGCCTTCATCGAGCAGCAGCTTGACGCGTTCCCTCGCCGTCAGCCGGCCTTTGGCATGTTGCGCGTCGATGGCCTTTGCGCCACCGCCCTGGCGGATCGAATCTTCCTCTTTGGCAATTGCGGACATCAACGCCGCTAAAGCCTGCCGGTTGACGCCCGAGCGCGGGGCAGTACCGTCGAGCTTCGATTCGAGCGTGTTATCGAACTTGCCGTCGTCCGCCATTTCACCGCCGATGGAATTCTCAGGAATATAGCATGCCTGTTGGTGCCCGCGCAGTGGACTTTGGGGGATGGAACGGCGTTTCAACTCGGAACTGGGCCATGCGATCGCCAGCACACCTAATACCGGTTGGATGCAAGAATGCGGGCACGGGCGCAAGGGCGGCGTTGCCGCCCTTGGCACCGAGGTCAATCATCGAGGCGTGAGCCTCTTGCAATGCGAGCCTCCAGCGTATGAATAGCCTCGTAGATCTCGTCGAAGCTCTCGATGGCGAAGAGGAGGTGGTTCATCTCGTCGACCTTCACGGGGGTGCGCAGGACCTCGTCGAGAACGAATGGGTGCACTTCACAACCGCTGTGCAAAACGTGGGAGCACTCGCCGTTGGAGCTGATCAGCCCGCTGCCGTAAACCTTGATGCCACCTTCCTGGCGAATGAGACCGAACTCGACCGTGTACCAGAAGACACGGCCGATTCGTTCGAGAATCGCTTCGTCCTCGATGCGCGCGCAAAGCCGCCCATAGCGAGCCAGAAACTCCGCAAAGACCGGATGCGCATGCATCGGTACGTGGCCGAAGACATCGTGAAAGATGTCCGGCTCTGGCGTGTATTCCATAGAGTCGCGGCCGCGCAGCCAGGTTGTGGTCGGAAAGCAACGGTTCGCCAGCATCTCAAAAAACGCAGGCCCGGGCATGAACCCGCTGACCGGCGTCGTGTTCCACCCGGTCCGCCGCTCCAGCCGCCTTGACACCGCCGCCAGATTGGGCAGCCGGTCATAGGGAAGACGGAGAGACTCGAAGCCATCAAGATATTCCCGCGCGGCATGCTGCTCAATCTGTGGCATGCGGCGGCGTACCAGTTCCGCCCACACAGCATGTTGCTCAGGGGTATACGACCAGTAGTCCTGCTCCGTCAGGAAGGACTGTGCCTTGGTCAACTCCGCCAGCGCGGCCTTCACAGGTTGCCTCGCAGCGCCTGTTCGCGCTCAATGGCCTCGAAGAGCGCCTTGAAGTTCCCTTTCCCGAAGCTGCGGCTTCCCTTGCGCTGAATGATCTCGTAGAACAGCGTAGGCCGGTCTTCGACGGGACGGGTAAAAATCTGCAGCATGTAGCCCTCGTCGTCGCGATCGACCAGGATTCCCAGCCGCTCCAACTCTGCAATGGGCTCGTCGATGGGGCCGACGCGGCCGGCCAGCTCGCTGTAGTAGCTATGCGGCACGTTCAGGAACTCCACTCCCTGCGCCTGCATCCGCGAGACGGTGGAGAGAATATCGTCGGTGGCCAGCGCGATGTGCTGGACGCCTGGCCCCTGGTAGAAGTCGAGGTACTCTTCGATCTGCGACCTTCTGTGTCCCTCGGCCGGCTCGTTGATGGGGAACTTCACAAAACCGTTGCCGTTAGCCATCACCTTCGACATAAGGGCCGAGTACTCCGTGGAGATGTCCTTGTCGTCGAAGTGCTGGTAAAGCTGAAATCCCATCACATTGGCGTAGAAGTTGACCCACTCATCCATCGCGTGCCAGCCTACGTTGCCCACCATGTGGTCCACATATCTGAGGCCGGTTGGGCGCGCAACGGTGTCTGCCGCCTCGGCGCGAAAGCCAGGTAGAAATGGGCCGTTGTAGTGGCCCCGCTCCACAAAGGTATGAATGGTGTCGCCATAGGCGGCGATGGACGAAGTGGTTACGCGGCCGAATTCATCCGCGATCTCTTGAGGTGCATTTACGGAGCGAGCGCCGCGTGTGGTCGTCTCAAGCCAGGCGGCACGAGCGTCGTCCACTTCCAAAGCAATCACGTGCGCGCCATCGCCGTGCCGGGCAACATGCTCCGCAATGGGGCCGTCGGACCGCAAGGCGGTGGTCAGCATGAACCGGATCTTGTCCTGTTGAACCAAATAGGAAACACGATCGCGCAGGCCAGTCTCCGGGCCGGCATAGGCCACCAGGTTCATGCCGAAGGCAGTGCGATAGTAATGGGCGGCCTGGCGGGCGTTGCCCACGTAGAACTCCACGTGGTCGATGCCCTTGAGGGGCAGGAAATCCTGCCCACTTTTCTGGCGAATGGGTGCAACAGTTGCCATGAGGGACCTCCGGCTGTACTGTGACCGGACCGGCTTTAGGGGTGATCCATATCACATCTGTCCAAGAGGATAGGCCTGTTTGTAAGCGGCTTTGAATACAAAATGAAAGGAAGAATCCATGGGTAGTCTGCATTTCTATGGTTCTCTGGCAGACTTCGCTTAACAATCGAAGGTCGCTTCAGGCTGCAGCCAAGACCACTCCCCGGCACTCTCCGAGCGAGATTTTAGGGAGGCCCGGCCGCCGGCAGAATCCATGGAGGGTCACCTCGTCGCCGTCCTCCAGCGCCGCGCGGCTCTCTCCGTTGGGCAACAGAACAGGCTTTGTCCCGCCTTGTGTGAGTTCGAGCAGACACCCACCTGCATGCTCTTCGGCGCCGGAGACGGTTCCGGTGGCCAATAGATCGCCTGGCAGCAGGTTGCACCCGTTGCTGGTGTGGTGCGCAACCATCTGAGCGGGGGTCCAGTAGAGATCGCGCAGGTTCGCGCGGCTCAGCCGGTGAGGCTGTTGGTGCTCGGCGCGCATTGCCGCGGTTAGCAGAAATACTTCCACTGTGAGGTCGAGGCCGCCGACCTCCTGGTCAGTGTCGCTCCATAGGTATGCGAGCGGAGCGGGATCCTCGACAGGCCGAGGCGAGGCGGGAACGCGAAACGGCGCCAAAGCCGCGATTGGCACCACCCAGGGAGAAACGCTGGTGGCGAAGCTCTTGGCGAGGAACGGCCCAAGCGGCTGGTACTCCCACGACTGGATATCGCGGGCCGACCAGTCGTTGACGAGCGATACGCCAAAGATGTGTTCGGCAGCGTTCCCAATCGCAATCGGCTCGCCTGGCGGATTGCCTGCGCCGATGTACATCCCAACTTCAACCTCGTAGTCCATGAACTTCGATGGGCCAAAGCTGGGAACGGCGCTCGCGGCGGGTGGCCTGGTCTGGCCGGACGGTCTCCGGACGCCCGTCCCGCTTACAACCACCGAAGATGCGCGCCCGTGGTATGCGATCGGCACAAATTTGTAGTTTGGCAGCAGTGGCTGCTCTGGCCTGAATATTCGGCCCACGTTTGTGGCGTGATGAATCGATGCGTAGAAATCGGTGTAGTTGGCCGGCTCGATGGGCTTGAGCAACCGTACGTCTTTCATCGGCAGGAGTGCGGCGCGGAGCACTTCCCGTACGGCTTGGTCTGCTCGCGCATCCAGCAGATCCATTAACCGTGTGCGCAAGGCATGATGCGCTGCTGGCCCGCATTCGAGGAGGGGATTGAGAGTGCCGGCCTGACAGGCCGAGCGAACGGTGGAAGGCAAACCGTCGATCAGACCGATGCGGGAGCACTGGACCAGATCCAGAACCTGATCGCCGATGCCCACGCCGAGCCGCGCAGGACCATCCTCTCGCGCAAGGATGCAGTAAGGAAGGCTTTGCAGCGGGAATCCGCACTCGGGGTCGTTGGACGAGTCGACCCAGCTCTTCCGGCTCCATTCCTCAAGCAAAAACTGCTCGGTCAATCGCTCGCCCCCATCGGCAACTTGCTATCCCGTGTCCGTTAGCCGGGGAAGTTCTTCTTCAGGCTCTGCCAGCACTCGTAGTACTCATGCTGCAGGATTTTCGACTCCAACGCAAAGCGAGTAGGCCGCACCGGCAGCCGTGTCTCGAACATGAAAGCCAGTGTGCCATCAATGAACTGGGGATTCAATTCCGCGCCGCTGGCGCGCTCAAAGGTCTCGGCATCCGGTCCGTGGCCTGACATGCAGTTGTGCAGGCTGGCCCCGCCCGGCAAAAAGCCCTCCGCCTTGGCATCGTATTGGCCAACAATCAACCCCATGAACTCATTCATTCGGTTGCGGTGGAACCAGGGCGGCCTGAATGTATGCTCGGCCACCATCCAGCGCGGGGGAAAGATCGCAAAGTCCACATTGGCCGCTTCATCCAGGGGTGAAGGTGCCGTCAGCACGGTGTATACCGACGGATCGGGATGATCGAAGCTCACCGTGTTGATGCAGTTGAAGCGCGCCATGTCGTACTTGTACGGCGCGTAGTTGCCATGCCACGCCACCACGTCGAGTGGCGAATGATCAATCGATGCGCGCCACAACCGTCCCAGATACTTCGCAACTACCTCGAATTCTCCTTCGCGATCTTCGTAGGCCGCCGTGGGCGTAAGGAAGTCGCGCGGATTTGCCAGGCCATTTGCCCCGATGGGCCCAAGCTCTGGCAAGCGGAAGGTCCGGCCGTAGTTCTCGCAGATGTAGCCGCGGACCGGGCCGTCCGGCAGCTCGGCCCGGAACTTGATGCCGCGCGGAATCACCGCAAGTTCGCCCGGCGCAGCTTCAACAATGCCCAACTCCGTGCGCAGCACTAACCTTCCCTGCTGAGGGAGAATCAGCATCTCACCGTCTGCGTTGTAGAAGAAACGGTCGTGCATTGAGGCGTTGGCCACGTACAGGTGAATGGCTGCTCCATCCTGCAATGCCGGGTCACAATTGCCTCCCAGCGTCACCAACCCTTCAATAAAATCTGTCTTCGCGGTCGGGATGGGAAGCGGATCCCAACGCATCTGGTTGGGCGGTGCGGGTGCTTCATCAAACGGGCCGCTCCGCAGCAGCGTGTCCAGCCCGCGTTCGGCGTACGGCTCATGCATCACCGATGGCCGAATGCGATAGCTCCAGGTTCGCCGATTCAGAGCCCGGGGCGCGGTAAAGGCCGTGCCGCTGAGCTGTTCGGTGTAGAGCCCCAGCGGGGAGCGCTGCGGAGAGTTCTGTCCCTGCGGCAGCGCGCCAGGGTGGGCCTCAGTCGCAAACTCGTTGCCAAAGCCGGACTGGTAGCCGGCATGATTCAGTTGTTGAGCCATGGGGAAGCTCCATCACATCTTGACGTCGGGCAGTATCGCACTCGCCCGCGACCGCTGACAACCGCATTGCAATGCGGGCTGGCAGCTGCGGATTTACTTTGTTAAGAAAAGAGTGCTACTGTCCTTCCATTCGAAGGTCGGAGGCCGAATCGATGCCTAACACTCGTTCCCATCGCCCCTACGAGCCGATCGAGCTGGACCGCATCGGCTGGAGGATTATCGAAGAACTGCAGCAGGACGCGCGTCTCTCCTGGGCTGAGTTGGGCCGCCGTGTCGGCTTGACCACCCCTGCCGTTGCCGAGCGGGTCCTTCGGCTTCAGGAACTCGGCGTCATCCGCGGTTTTCATGCCGACATCAGCCTGGAGAGGTTGGGCATGCCCATCCTCATCTTCGTCCGCCTTTCAATGACCGGGCCGGAGACGCAGGTGCGCGCATTTCAGCAGCAGGTGATCACCTGGGAAGATGTGCTGGAGTGCCACCGCGTCACCGGCTCCGACTCGTTCATCGTCAAGGCGTGTGTTGTCTCGGTCGAGCATCTGGAACGTTTTCTCGACAAGCTGGGCCACTTTGGAACCACTTCGACCGCCACCGTGCTCTCGTCCCCTGTGCTGCAGCGGACCATCACGGAGAAGGCCGTTGAGAAGTTCCTGGGCGAAAGATCAGGAACGTGACTCTGAAGATCGTTGCCGGTTCCGGGTCTCAGCCCGCCTGTTGAACGGCGTTGAATCTTTCTGCCACGGCCACCTCCGGTCTTGCAATGAGCTTCTCATCACTTACACCTGCGATCTGCACGGTCTACGGCGACTCGGCCTCGCTGATTGCGCTGGGAACCTGCACCATCGAGGCTTCGCAATCGGGCAACGGTCAGTACGCCGAGGCTGCGAAGGTTAACCGGAACTTCAAAGTCAATCCATAGCCGGGGACAACGCGCCGCGAGAGCACGATTTTGGCAAGCCAGCCTAGTCCGGTATTTTGGAGAGCCTCGCTGTGACTGCGGTCACTTCACGTCCCAGGGGCGAGGGTTATACCAATGGTATGGATGCCGTGGCCCTCATAGTGGCTGCGCCCTGCTCTCTGCTGTTGGGAGCGGGATTGCAGATTCTCATCGTGCGGCTTGGCTCCGCCAGAATGAAGGGGATCCTGGCCCTGTTGACATGCCTTCCGGCCGTGCTTTCCGTGGCAGCCGCAATGCCCCTTGTCCGGGACGGGAAATCAGTCGAAATCAATCTCCTGCCATGGGACGGCCCGTTGGCGCTCGTGCTTCACGTGGACGCGCTCAGTGTCCTGTTCGCCTTCATGGGAGCGTTCCTCGGCGCCCTCGTGCTCCTCTACTCCATCGGCTACATGGCGCACGACCGGGCTGCGACGCGCTTCTATTGCATCATGCTGATCTTCATTGGCGGATTCATCGGACTGGTGTATAGCGCCAATCTGTTTCTGGTTTATCTGTGTTGGGAGGTAATCGGACTCTGCTCATTTAGCCTTGTCGGATTTTGGTATACCGACCGCGAAGCCGTATCCGGCGCACGCAAGGTGCTGTTGATGACGCACATTGCCGGCTACGGTCTGCTGGCGGCTATCATGATCCTCTATCACCGCACAGGCAGCGCGCTGTGGACCGACCCCGCCGTCGCCCGCAGCTTTACCACCGGAGTTTTCCTGCTGATGCTCGTCGCGCTGGTGGGCAAGTCGGTGCAGGTGCCTCTCCATACCTGGATTCCCGAGGCCATGGCTGCGCCAACCCCAGTGAGTGCTTTGCTTCACGCAGCCTGCTACGTCACTGCCGGAGTGTATCTCGCGGCGAGGATGCACAGCTTTGGACCGTGGCAGGCGTCATGGGGCACGACTCTCGTGGGTATAGGCACCATCACCATGGCGGTGGGCGTGATGCATGCCATGGTGCAAACGGATCTGAAGCGCATGCTGGCTTTCTCAACAGTGAGTCAGATTGGCTACATGATGTTGGGGCTGGGAATCGGCACACCGCTCGCCATTACCGCCGGCCTGTTGCATTGCCTCAACCACGGCTTCTTCAAGGGCGGCCTGTTTCTGAACGCCGGTGCGGTGCAGCATGGTGCGGGCACGCGCGACATGAACCAGCTCGGCGGCCTGGCGCAGCGCATGCCACGCACCACGCTCTGGTGGCTGATTGGCGCCGGCAACATGATGGGCATCCCCCTGATGAGCGGATTCGTAAGCAAATGGATGCTCTACGCCGCTGCGCTGCAGGCGGGGTGGGTAGTTCCCGCGATGGTTGCCTGGGTAGTAAGCCTGGGCACGGTATTCCTGTGCGCGAAGGCCACCAGCGCCGTATTCCTGGGCCCTTTAACCGACGCCACCAGCAACGCGCAGGAAGCCCCTCCGACGATGCAATGGGGCATGGGGCTGTTGGCAGCGGGCAGCATCGTTCTCGGTGTCGCGCCGCAACTTGCGGTGAACTACTTTCTTAACCCGGTTCTGAGCGCACTGTCACTTGGTGAAGGCATGCGGGTAACGTGGTTCGGCCTGTTTGCGGGCGCGGGAAGCTTCTCAACGACGGGGGGACTGGTATTAGCGATCGTCTCCTTGGTTCTTGGAGGTGCGATCTACGCCGTGGCCTACGCGGCGCGAACGGCAACCGCGGTTGCCGTTGTCGGCGGAGGCCCAGTGTTGGCCGCGGCCGGTCATGGCGTCTTTACCGGCGGCGAGCCACTGTCTGACCAGGGGCGGCTTTCGGCAGGAGACTTCTCCGCAATCTTCCAGCAGAACTGGCAGGCATTCTTTCGCTGGTCCAATGTCGATCGTGTTTATCTGGGCGTCTGGACCGGCTTGCAGGCAGCCTCGCGCTGGCTGGGAGTGGCAGTCGCGTTGATGGAGCGCCGTGCGGCGGCGCTGGTCCTGGTGCTTGCGGCGGTGGTGCTCGCTGCCGCGAAGTGGCTCAGGCCGGGGGAATACGCCTGGAAGGCTTACGCCGGGAAATGGGAACTCGCCGCACCGATTGCGA
>Ga0181520_10002279_pt1 | contig 36070 bp, 23 predicted proteins | sample PEATcosm2014_Bin_29_FD_132451 | JGI IMG/M metagenome (GOLD analysis project Ga0181520, IMG submission 132451) | Peatland microbial communities from MTU Mesocosm Facility, Houghton, MI, USA - PEATcosm2014_Bin02_30_metaG | ecosystem: Environmental > Terrestrial > Soil > Wetlands > Peat | place...
TCATAGGAGCCGGTTTGTTGCGATCCAAGGACAGCCAGTTGGGCGAGGAACGGCTTGAACATCTGATTTGGCTTCGGATAGGCGATACCTAATGTGCGGGAAATGAAACCGTCCGGCTCCTGATGGCTGAGAAATATCGCAAAGTTGGAAAAATCGAATTTGTTGACACCATAATAAGACAGATAGATATTTCCAAAATACAGGTCCCAATCAAAGAACTCCCCATAGGCGTAACCCGTAAGCAGCTTCTCCCTGGACTGCGGGTAGACATGCAATCCCTTCGTGCTGATGTCATGGTTAAGTTGGAGGAGACGTTGACGGAGCGATTCTTGCTGCGCTCGGACAACACCTCCCGGCTGATGCGGGTTGCCGGCAGGTGGATTTTGCTGCGTGAAAGCCGTCGAGGGTAAAAGTAGCGACGCCAAAACCAGGGCGCCAATCGTCAATCGGAGCGACATATGGGAGGGTGAGGCCTTCGAAATTACAGGTTTCATAACGAGCATCCTTCCTTGCGCGGATTCGCCCGAATTGTATCTCGCGTCGACTGTCTTCTGAAAGGCCGGTCTCTATCCGCAACAGGGAGATTGAGCAACCTCGGCCTTGACATGACAGTTCAACCCTGAGGTGGTCATCCGCTTGGTGAAGCGAGTGATCGCCGACCTTTCAAAGTAAGTAAATTAGCCGAGCTTCGGCGATTCTTATCGGGACGCCTCTGGCCGAGGCTCGGCGGCATTAGCTGTTCTCGAATAAATCTTAATCCAGTGCGTTCGGATTGAAGTACGCAAGATCCGATTCGCTGTCACCGACACGATTGCGTTTGTCTGCTGCAAAGGCATGTGGCAATCTATGCAGTTATGAGTGATTTTGATTCCCATCGTGTGGGAGACGCCGCAGGACTGCCACTGATGACAGCTAAGGCAGCGATCCGAATATTCCGCGGCAGCGCGTTCCGGCCGATGTACATCGTGGCAAGTTGAGCAGGACATAGAAGGCGATGACAGGTAGCAGCGACTCTTTTTCAGCAAGCCCACTTGATTTCCATGCACGTCTAGTTGATGGGAAATGTCAATGGGATCCGCAGCGAGATACTCGTCCAATGGCTTGCCGGGAAGATACGAAAATGCCGGAACCAACTCCTCACGCTGAGTGCCGTCATGACATAGCGCGCACTGGTCGATCTGGCGATCCCGGGTGAATTTCGCTGGATTGAGAATGGCATTCCTCGACGACCCCGCTGAGTCTACGGAACTAGCTCTCTCGCGCGCCACATGATCTGCTCCGGCGCCATGGCAGCTTTCACAGGAAATGCCGGCCACGAGGCTGTCACCATCGTAGATGTTGGCCTGGAGATCGGATGAAAGCGGTTGTATGTAACTCGCGTGGCACTCCAGGCAACGTGAGTTTACAGGGCGAGTAAAGTCTACCGCACCGTCCTTGTAGTTCGGGCTGTTGATCCATTGGTTTCCGTCCGACCAATAGCTCACGGGCAATTCATATAACTTATTGCCCGCCCAGTACAGATAAGTCTGGCCTCGCACTCCGGAGCCGATAACAATATCGATCCGCTCACTGCGCTTAAAACTCAACGCCCCCTCAACGACGGCGGTTTGATAATAGCCGCCGTGTTCGATATCCATCTTGAAAAAGAGACGAGGATTGAGGTCCGTTGACTTTGGATTCGAGACCATGAGGACATTTTTTCCATCTTTGAAGGATCCAAGAATCGACGTTTTGCCGGGCAGTTGTGAGGTTAGGCGGTGCGATGTGTAACGGTAAGGGGTGGCCTGCTCCTCGTGGCATGGCAGGCAGGCCGCGTCCCCGACATATCCGGTTCGCCTGTCCTGGGTTTCGCCGGTGGCGCTGGAGCCGAGTTGCGCATAAGCGATCCATGAGTGCCGATCTGCCGGGCGCACGATCAGACAGCAAAGACATAGGAGGGACACGAAGCTCACCAACCAGGGCCGAACCATAGCTCCTCCGGCAGAACGCACAGCTTACATGTTTTATTGCCTGAATATTGCACAGGGCCATTCGGAAACCCTGACAATCCGGTCTTAGAACAGCAGGGACGCGAAGTTGCGAATTCCGCGAACCGATTCTCAGAAGTCACCCAAATGGTGAGCAATGTAAACCAGAGTACTGCCCACTGTCGCGTGAATCAAGGGGTTCGCGCAGATATTCCGGAGCCTAATAAAATCGGAGTTTCCATGTCCTATGACTTCGCGGCGGAATCTGACCGCTTACGGCGGTCTGCTTCCGGTGGCCGCGATGCTGGAAGATCTCGGATTCCGCCCCGGAGGCACGTGTCTGCTAACGCTCACGCTGTTTTTTGCGTTTACACTTGGGATGAGGCAGTTCAATGGTTCGTACCGGATGCGTGATGCTCTTGCTTTTGGGTACATCTTTTGTTGCTCTAGGACAACAAACCCAGGCGTCCATTGAGTCCATAGAATCGTTGATTCGTTCCCAGCAGTACGACCAGGCTCTGCAGATGACAACATCGGCCTTGCACCAAACGCCCAACGACTTCCGGCTTTGGGCATTGGACGGAATCGTACTTTCGATCAAGGGCAGCAACAATGATGCGATAGATGCTTTTCAAAAGGCGCTGAGCCTCTCCCCAAACTACCCCGCAGCTTTGAAGGGCGAAGTACAGCTCCTCTATCAGTCACGGGATATGCGCGCAATCCCGCTGCTTGAAAGGATTTTGAAAGCCGATCCGAACGATCAGATCGCACACGAAATGCTCGCAAACCTCGAGGAGAAACAGGGGAATTGCTCGGCAGCCATTGACCATTTTCTGCTCAGCGCGGACGCGATCAGCACTCATCCTGGCTCTTTGGAAGCATATGGCAATTGTCTTGTGCAAACAAAACAACCGCAGAAGGCTGTTCCTGTATTTGAACAGCTTGCTGCGCTATTTCCCGGGAGCACCTATCCAAAGTACGATCTTGCGGTGCTACTCGTCGATGCGAAACAGAATGATGCCGCGCTCAAAGTACTCGAACCATTGCTCACGCCTGACCAGGCAGATCCGGATATCTTGAGCCTGGCTTCCCAGGCTTATGAGGCTGTGGGCAATACTCCCCAAGCTGTGTCTCTTCTTCACCAGGCGATTGTCTTGAACCCGGCGAATGCAGATTACTATGTAGCATTTGCGACCCTCTGTCTGGATCACGATTCCTTTCAACTTGGGATCGACATGATGAATGCCGGCCTGGCACGAATCCCTAACAACCCTTCCTTATATATCTCACGCGGTTTGCTCTATGGGCAGCTAGCGGAATTCGACAAGGCCGAAGCCGATTTCAATACCGCCGAGCGCCTTGACGAGAAGCAGAGCGTAAGTTTGTATGCCAAGGACATTGTCGAATTTCAAAGGGATATGTCCGACAAGACCCACTCCGACAAGGCATTGTCGATTTCGGAGATACGCGCGCAATTAAGAGCTCATCCGGATAGTGCCTTACTGCATTTTCTCCTCGCCAAATTGCTTGTCGATCAGAAACCCGACAGTGGCCCTGCGGTATCTGGTGAAGCAATGGGTTCCGCACTGCTGGCGGTAAAACTAAAACCGGACTTGGTGCAGGCGAGGGATCTGCTTGCGAGCATGTACATGAGTTCTGGCCAATACAGCCTTGCCATTGAACAATGCCGGCTTGCGCTGCAGTATGCCCCTTCCGACCAAAGCGCACTGTATCATCTCATCATTGCGTTGCGGCACTCCGGACAGAGCGGGCAGCGCGAAGAAATTCAGGCACTGGTAAAGCGTCTTTCAGATTTACAGCAGTCCGCACTCCAGCAGGAAACCGACAAGAAGCGATTCAAGCTGGTGGAGCAGCCATCCGTGCCGGTGCAATAGAACGACCCTCCTTGATACATAGGTAAAACAAGTTTCAATTTTGGTGTCACGTCGGAGCTGAACGCTTCTCCTGCCGAGGCGGATTCTCAAACTCAAGGGGGGAAGAGTTGGGCATCTCTGACTTTGGCTGGTATGCAGCGGCTGCTTGACAGTGCCTGGCAGTCTTAGCGTTACCTTGGGATCTTGTGGGGCTGAGGATCAACCGGCTGTAAGCTATTGATCTTTGGCTCCTCAGGTAGGACTCGTTCCCCGCAGGACTTTCGTAACATATTGAAAACACGCAAGTAGTTGAAAATACAGACAGGAAGATTTCGCCCATTTCGCAGGTTTCACCTGTTTCGTATTTTATTGGGACGGTTTTAGGGACAGCGGGCATTGGACAACATGAGCATCTTCAGCCCGGACAAGATTCTTAACCTGCATTCGATGTCCCTCAGCATCGATTACCCTCAAGGTCGTAAGCCCGACCTCCGCAAGGTGGGCAGAGACATCTACGAAGTGCTCACGAACACTGGACGCCATGGATACAAGCAGCGGATGCGCAAGCGGACGATCACGATTGAGCCCGAGCAAAACTACGCGCCCAGCGAGGTCGCAGCGATCCTAAACGTGAGCTACGACGCTGCATCGCGGCTCAAGCAGAAGATGAAGGGCGCGGTCGATTTGGGGACGCCGACGCGCGTGGGTCCGTATTCTCGAACAACATCCGGTTGACAAGACGAAGCGCCTGCTCCGGATGGTCACCGGCCCACGCGCACTTGCTGCGCATGTTTGCCAGCAGATTCGAGAGCCGACAGCCGCAGAAACGCGCATCGGCGATTGCTATCCAATCCAGAGCCGTTCCTTTGCGAAATGCGCTACATAGCATTGTGACTCATCAGCGGCTTAGGTAGAGTTTAAGACATGGCAAAAGTCTTCTCTCTCTCCCGCTGCTCACAAAAGGTCTGGATCGATGGAACTCGACGCGTGTGACAAAGTCCATGATCGCCATCGCTCTCTTCTGTCTGCAGTAAGGCTCGGCCCAATTGCTCAAGGTCCAGACGTTGGAGAAAGGGTCAGGTCTGTGAAGTATTCCTTTGCACGACCAGACTTCAGTCGTGGATCACGGGCCGTTCCAATGTACTCAGCTAGAAAGTCAAGAAGCCCTTCCACTTTCGGAGTGAGTCGGGATGAACCGAAAAAAAGTGCACACAATGTGATCGGTTCCGGCCTCCAGTGCGGAAGAATCGGAACAAGCCTGCTCCGGTTGTCCGGGTGCATTGCCAGCCACAGCGGCAGGACAGTGATGCCAAGCCCGTCGAGAGCAAACGGCAGATTGATACCAGGATCACTGGTCACGACGTGAAATGCAATGTTTGGGCTGACCTCTTTAGACCCGCGGGACAGCCTCCAAACTCCTGAGCCCGCACAGCGATGGGCAGCGAGTTCGGTGGGGTTAGCTGGACTTCCGGCCACGTTCACGTACGCCGGACTCGCGAAGAGTCCCCGGGCAGTTCCAGGATAGGACCGAACCCGACGAAGCAAGTCCTTTGGCGCTTTTAGTTTGAAGAACACATCCACATCTTCACGGGGTTCCTGATCCCAGCCAAAAGAGTATGGTTCAATTTCCATTTTCAGAGACGGAAAGCGCGCAACGAAATCCTTCAGCAGGGGCGCGAGTATTTCGCGGGCCATCGTCAGCGGGCACGCGATTTTGATAGTGCCACTTGGGTCAGAGCGGCGGGCCTCTAAAAACTCCTCCCCGTCTGTGAGCGTCCGCAACGCACGTCTACAGGCAAGAAGATACTCCCTGCCTGCGTCCGTCAAAATCAATCCCTTCGGACCGCGTTGAGCAAGAAGAATGCCCAGGCGAGTTTCAAGACGAGTGAGAGATCTGCTCACCGTCGAAGCTGGTTGATTGAGCGTCCTCGCGGCAGCACTCAGAGTTCCCGCTTGCGCGGCGATCACAAAGGTCCGGACGTCGTTCAGATCAACATGGTGCGGCATAGTGTGGTCTACAAGGTACTGGTACTGATAGGCATTGCTTCTCTCCTAAACGCACTCAGGGGTTCGCGGTTTACAGTCGCGGCACTGCAGTTTCTGTATCAAACAGAACATGAGGTAATTGTCATCCTGCCCTTGCATTGGCGCAAGGCAGATTTGCGTGTGTCGAGGCGCCAAGGGCTCCACGTATCGCATCTCTTCTATAGACAACATAGGATGAGGTGCTCTCATCTGATCTCAAGCAGGCGTCTCAAACCGAACACTCGAAGCACCAATCGGACGCAGGCCATCCGGAAAGAGCGGAGGAGACATGAAAGTGTTGGTTACTGGAGCAACGGGAAACGTGGGTTCTGTGGTTGTCGCGGAACTCTTGAAGCGCGGCGCGGATGTCTGTGCGTTGATTCGCAAACCCGACGCCGCTCATAAGCTGCCAGCGGAATCCCGCACCAGACCTGTTCACTTTCCTGGCGCGGCCCATTTCGGGTCATGGAGAGCACGATGCCGAACCCGTCGCGCAACTTTGTCCTCGCCGCCTTCTGTTTCGCATCGCTGCCCGTCTCAAACCACGCTGCGTGCGCTTCGGCCGGGACAGATATTCAGCTGCGACGTGACATTGAACTGAAATCTTGTTTTACCTATCTATCAAGCTTATCCCATCAAAAAGTGCGGATGCTTTAGCCCTTCACCGGCCCCGTTGATTCGCGAATGACCAGCTCCGGTTCAACTTTGATCTCATCGCGGGGCGGAACTGTGTTGTGAATGCGATTCAAGAGGCTCTGCGTCGCCACTCTGCCAATTTCCTCGAGCGGTTGATTGATCGTCGTCAGACGCGGCAAGGTGAACGCCGCCGCCTTGATGTCGTCGAAGCCGATGACAGAAACGTCCTCTGGCACGCGCAGGTTGAAATCCTTCAACGCGCGAATCGCGCCGATTGCCGAAATGTCATTGAACGCAACAATCGCAGTAAACGGCTGCTTGTCGCGAGCAGCTGCTGTACGACCGGATAGCCCAGCTCCGGCGAGGTCATATCGCGATCCAGGCTCACGACGAATTCCGGTTTGATTTCAATTCCCAGCCGCTCTGCGACTGATACCAGGCTCTTCCAGCGCTCATCAGAGTCTGAACTAAAGGGTTGGCCGCGCATGAAAGCGATTTTGCGGTGGCCCAGCGCGTAGAGATGCCCGAGGGCAAGCTCGGCAGCGCGAGCATGATCGAGAACCACATTGGTTACGCCTTCGATATGCCTATGCCCCGCCACGGCCACCACTGGAATCGAAATCGGATGCTCGAGCCGCGTATCGATTGCAATCAGCCCTTGAGCACCGCGCCCGACCAGCATCCGCGTGTACTCTTCCACAAGGTTCGGCTTGTGCCGGTGATGCGCCGTGAAGTAGAAATATCCGGCCTGAATCAGCTGATCGCCGATGCCGCTCATCACTTGCGTGTGATATCCGTCGCCCAGCTCAGGCACCAGGATGCCAATCGTCAGCGTCCGCCTGCTCCGTAACGATCGCGCCAGCAGATTCGGCTGGTAGTTCATCGACTTGGCGGCAGCTTTAATCCGGTCGCGCGTCGCCTGAGGAATCGATCTTCCCGGCACATCGTTCAAAACCACTGAAACCGTCGCAGGATTCAGTCCCAGATGCTCGGCAAGTTGCTTCAGGCTCGCCGTTTGAAGACCCCGCGGCTTCACGTGCTCTCTCGTCTTCTTGTCGCTCACGGTATCCTTCATGTCGGTATTAAAATCTCTCGGAAATCGTTTTCACCGTTGATTCTACAATCCTCCGCTCCGAAGGCCAGCACGGAGCGATTCCGCATTCAAAACGCATCGAGTAAATCGATAAGACAATCGTTGTACCTTTGACTCAAGCGCAGATTAGTCTCTCTTTCCAGAAATATTAGGCTCCGAAACTCTGCGCATGTCAAGCTTAAATATGGATCTCTCTGCGCATAAATACTGGATTTTTCATCCATTAATTCATGCACGCTGCTCCAGCCAAACCCACGCCGTCGTTCACGTTGTATCTATTGGATCAGCAGGTAATATGAAGACATACGATTGTCTCAGTTTACTTACGAAACAACAGTGTGCGTCGCATTTTCCGATTGCCGGCCCCGGAAAATGAGCCAGTTCAGCGCCGCCATCGCAACTCCCGTAAAGCAGGGAACCATCAACCCATAGCGCAGCGAATGGAAGTGCGCCGAAACCAGCCCCGTGATCCATGGAAACAGCGCCGCACTCATACCACTCATTGCAAAAAACCATCCCCACGGTGAGAGTTCCAAGAGGTACGAAAGCGAAAGCGGATACAGCGGTCCGATGAACACGCCCGCCGCTCCGGCGGCTACAAGGATCAGCCACGGTTGCGGGGCTGCGATCACCGCGACCGCTGCGACCGTGACGCCCCAGATTCCCCATTGCAAAACCTGCCGCCGCCCCACCTTGGCCAGCAGCCGCGTCGAGAAAATGAGCCGGCTAAGCATCTCTCCAAACCAGAAGATCGAAGTCGCTAGAGCCGCCCCTGCCAGGTTGTGCATCCCCGCGCGATGCGAGTAGGTCGTCAACCATCCGCTCAGCGATGACTCCACCCCGACGGTGGTCATCGCCAGAAGCAGGAGTAGAGCAAAAACCGTCCGAACAGAGCTCCCGACTGAACCCGATTTGTGTTTCGGCACTGCTCGTGCCGCATCGAGCTCCAGCAAAACGACCCAGGCAAGCATCGCAACCGACAACACCATCATCGCGACAAAAAGCCAGCGAAGGTCACCCTGATGCAGAAACGGCAAAAAGCAAACCGGACCCGCAGTTGCCCCGGCCGACCATGCAAAGTTCAGCCACTCTAATTTGGCCGCGCGATCGCCGGCCCAGCGATCGGAAAACAGCAGGCTGGTCGACGTCATCGCCATGCCCAGTCCCAGGCCGTAGAAGAAAAACGCTGCGTATACGATCTTCGACCCACCAATCGCCAACGCGCCGAGAGTTGCCGCCAGCAATGCATAGCCAATCGCAAGCGAACGGACGCGATGCAGTCCGGTAACAACCGCGCCAAGTCCCGATGCAAAGAACTGCAGAAAGAGAAGCAGCCCCGCTTGATCGTCTCGCAGGCCCCACTTCAGTGAGAACGTCGGCAGCAACACCCCGAGCATCACCGTTCCTGCTCCGGTCAAGCTGAATCCCGCGCTCAACATTGCGGTCGACAAAGGTCGCGGCGCGGGTTGAACGCTTATCGATGAATTCGTGTCAGCCATCGTCTCTTCCTGTGCGATTCGCTGAATCGTTCTATCGCAGCGCGCCCAAATCACTCCAACGGCCGTTTCCTATTTGAACGCTGCTATTACGGCAGAATCGCGGAGTGCTCCGGCAATTTGCTTGCAACAACTCCTTGTCCTTCGCGCACCACATAAAACTTGTCGACAGCCAGATGAGTCAGCGTCTCCTTTTTTCCGTCCGGCCACAATACTTCGGCCTGATCGACCGAATCATGACTGCCTAATCCAAAATGCAGGCGCAGGTCGTTCTGCGAAAGATAACTTCCTCCACTCATCACTTCGCCCAACTGCACCAGATCACCCGCGGTCACTCGGACTCGCGCGTTCAGCGCAAGTCGATTGCAGGTAACCCCCTCGAGTTGAAAGCTAACCCAATGATTCTTCGGTCCACCCTCCGGCCGCAGGATCATCGGCTCGCCAACAAGGTTCTCGACAACGGCTTCCATTCTGCCATCGTTGAACAGGTCGCCCACGGCGAGCCCTCGGCTCACTTGCGGGATCTGAAGCGCGGGCCCCACTCGGCGGCTGATGTTCTGGAACGTACCGTCGTGCCGATTCAGAAAGAGCAGTTTGGGCCCGAGATAATGCGTCGCCGTGTGCGCCGTATCCACCTGCGGATACACATGCCCATTCACCTGGAAGAAATCCTGCCACCCGTTATTCGCAAAGTCGACAAATGCATCGCCCCAACCCACGTAGCCCTGCGTCCCGCGCGCGATCCCCGACGCGATGGAGTTATCCGTAAAATTCATACCACCTTCGTTGGTATAAAGCGCGGTGTACTCCACGTCGAAGTGAGAGATTGCCAGCGACATCCGTCCGGAGTGCAGATAGTCCCCGACCGCAACACCCATGTTCGCCTGCTCCACTCCGTCCTCGTTGGCGGCTACCCCCGCCAGCAGCGCGACGTCCTCAAACTTCCCGGCGCCGTCACCCTGGTACAGATAATTCGCCTCGCCGTCGTTCGTCACAAACAAATCGAGCTTGCCGTTATTATCGAAGTCTGACCAAATCGACGTGAGACCGTAGCGGCGCTCAGCGTCATCCACGCCGCTCTGCTTTGAAACCTCCGTGAAGGTCCCATCGCCATTGTTGTGGTAGAGATTGTCCGGCAGTCCTTTCAATCCGCGCGGTCCGCACTGCACGTCGAGCCCGAGATACTTGCACGCTCTACCCGACCCGGTCACCGGTAAGTTGTCCAGACGAAAATCCACGTAATGCGACACGAACAAGTCGTCGCGGCCGTCGTTGTCATAGTCTCCGAATGCCGCACCCGTCGCCCAGCCGTTATCGGCATCGAGTCCGCTTGTCTTTGTCACATCGGTGAACGTGCCATCGCCGTTATTGCGATAAAGCACTACGCCGTTCAGGCAAGTTACAAGCAGATCCGGCCGGCCGTCGTTGTTGTAGTCACCCACGACGGCGCCCATCGCCCAGCAGGGATAACCGACACCTGCCTTGTCGGTCAGGTCGGTAAACGTTCCGTCGTGATTGTTGTGAAAGAGTGCGCTGCGCGATTTGACACCGTGAAGCGCCATATCCACGCTCTGCGCATTGGTGAAATAGATGTCTGGCCAGCCATCGCCATCGTAATCGATCAGCGCGACGCCTCCGCTCATCGATTCCGCAATGAATTTAGCTTCCGGGCTCGACTTGTGGTCGAAGGTGATTCCGGTCGATTTTGTGATATCGACGATCTGCGGATAATTTGCCACTGGACTCGTCGCCGTGCGCTCCGCTTCGGCTTTCTGGCGCTCCGCCGAAGACAGCGGCGTTGGCGTGCCCATCTGCGCGGCAATCACTCCTCGAAAACAAAGAAACGCAATCGCAACAACGCTCCGTAGGACCACGGCCCACAATCTCACTCTCCCGGCGATTTCGTTCCTCCAGCGAACCCGTCCGTGGACCTGCTTCATTTCTTTTCGGGTGGCTCCTCTTCCGGACTCTCGTCCGCGCGGATCTCATCCGGCTGAATGAGCAGCTCCTTATATACGGCGCGAAGCTTTTCTTTCATGTCCTTGTATTTCTGGTAAAGCTCCACTTCGCGCTTGGCGTCGTCCACGCGGCCCATCTTCCTATAAAGTGTCGCCAGCCTGTAGTGCACGGTCGCGCTCGTTGGCTCTAATTGCGCCGAGGCCTCAAGCAGCGGCAGCGCCTTGCTCTGCTGATCCAACGCAATCAGCACCTTTGCCAAACCCAGTTTTGCGTTTGCATCTCCAGGCTGCAGTGCCACTGCCTTTGAATAGTCGTCGAACGCCTGCTGCGTGTCGCCCCTAATCCCGGCAATATCCGCCAGCGCACAAATCGACTTTTCATCCTGCGGATTCTGTTGGACTGCGGCGCGATATTCCTGCTCCGCTTCTTTCTTCACGGCAGGATCCTGCGAAGTGTGCAACAGCTCGGCAAGCTCGAAGTGCACGCCCGGCAGATGGGGATCAATCGCGATCGCCTTGTGGAATTGCGCGATCGCGGCGTTTGTATTTCCTTCTTTGATCTCCTCGTGCGCGAGTAATTGATGCATCTGTGCTGAGTCGGGCGCCGCGAGAGAGAGCGCGATCATGGCTTCGCTCGAGAGATCCGAGAAGGTCCGGTACGAAGCATAAAGCACCTCCGGATTGTCTGGTGCAGTCTTTTTCAACTGCGCGAGGATGCCGGCCGCCTGCTCAAGGTCGCCGCTGTCTGTATAAATTCCCACGAGTTCCAAGCCTACCTGGACTTTAAATCTTTGGTCGTCAATTTGAGGGAACGATGTCTCCAGATCCTTCCGGCCCTCCTCAAATTCCTGAGTGTGCAATTCCGCGATCCCCAAAATCCCCTGGATCTTGCTCAGAGCCGGCTGTTTCTCAACCGCGATGCGCAGATGCGGTATCGCCTCGGCGGGCTTGCCCTGAAAAAACAACAGCACACCGAGATTACTCTGCGTTTCAATATTGTCTGGATTGATGGTCGCGGCTGCCTGCAGTTCAGGAATCGCGAGATCAGGCCGTTCTTGCTCGAGATACTTTTGCGCCTGCTGGATGTGCCCGGCAAATTCTGACTGGGGATCGGTTCCCGTTTGCGCCCTGCATATCCCGGCGAACAACAGAATGAGACATCCAGCAACTTTTCTGATCTGCGGATTCATAAAACTCATTATAGGAGTTGCAACAACGGGGTATTTCTCTCATAACAAAAAGAGACGGCGACGAATCGCCGTCTCTTTTGTTTGAGTTTGAGTTCCGGTTAGAAGGTGATGCGCCCGCTCAACTGCACGTCGCGGCCGCCGACCGTCGTGCTGCTGAGCACCGCAGTGCCGGTGAACGGCTCGCCGGGGTTGCCGCCGTTGAGACCAAAGTTGCCGTTGCTCCCGCCCCCAATGGCGCCGAAGCTCGGATGATTGAAGGCGTTGGTCGCGTCGCAGCGGAGTTGGAACTTAACCTGCTCCCAGATGGAAAACTCCTTGCCTGCAGAGAGGTTAAATTCGTTGATGCCGGGCCCGACCAGAGGATTCCTCTGGGCGGTGCCGAATGCTCCTGCTAGTGGCTCCGAGAAGGCAGCCTCGTTAAACCAGTGATGCCAGCTCTTCCCGCCAGAGGGCGTGAGGCTAACCCCAGGCACTCGGTTCAGAAACTGGGTGCCCGCGTGCGTGTAGAGTGATCCCGGGCCAGTGGGCTGGAACGGATTTCCACTCAACTCGATGACCGTTCCCGCGATCTGCCAGCCGCCCAACACCTCGTCCGCCAAACCGCTGGTATTCATGAACTGCTTGCCTTTGCCGAAGGGGAGTTCATAGACAACGTATCCCTTGAAGGCCTGGCGTTCATCGAAGTTGGATGGCCCGTAGTTCAGCGCGGCCTGGTTCACGTTCAAGTAGCTTGCATGCTGCCAAACCTGCGATCCACCGTGGCTGCCCCATCCTGACGAGTCCTGATCGTCGAGCATGTGAGACCAGGTGTAGTTGAAGCTCATGCTCAGCCCGTGAGTCATGCGCTTGCTAATTGAAGCCTGCAGCGAGTGATAGTTGGAGATTGCCTGGTAGAGATTGCCGCCGAGGCCACCTGCCTGATAGTTCTGGTAGGGCGCAAACTTGGTGTCGTTGGACGACAGATCGTTTTCAGGCACCGCGTTGAGTGCGGTTGGGAAAGGGAGATTGAAACCGTGGCTTCCCACGTAAGCGACAGTGACCACATAGTCCGTGCTCAACTCCCGCTCCACGGCCAGGTTCCATTGGTTGATTTTGGCAATGGGGGTATTGTAGGGGTTATACGAGCCGCCCTGGCCGTTGAACCGGCCCGGATCGGTGGATGCCGACGTGTAAGGCAATGCAGTCTTGGCGCCTCCACCTAACGGGAAGAGAGTGCCAGGACCGTCGAATTTTGTCGCCGGGTAGATGCCGTTCGACTGGTCGCTGTAGCCGCCTGAGGAAGCCACGGCCGCTCCCATGCCGCTGCCGTAGACATCGAGGCTGAAGTTATAGGAATAGAGCCCGTAGCCGCCGCGGAGGGTGGTTTTGGGTATAGGCGCCCAGGAGAACCCTACGCGCGGAAGCCACGTACTGAAGACGTTTTGCTGCAGGGCCGTCCGCCCGTTGGCGTGGGTGCTGCCGTACCAATATGCGCCCAGGGTGCCGTCGTCGTTCTTCACCGTGGGGTCGAATGTTGCCTCATTGCCGATCATCTCGTTGAATCCGTGGCTGATCTCGTAGCGGAGGCCGAGATTCAGCGTGAGATTGCGGCCTACCTTCCAATCGTCCTGGAAGAACATCTGCGGCTTCTTCAGGCGAGCACCGAATTCGGGAGTGTAGCCGGCATTCCAGTTGGTTATATATCCGAGCAGGAAGTCAGCGTATTCTTCGCCGCTGGATGAGTTAGGCGAGGCTACACCCGCTTCGTTGAGCGTCCAGTTTTCGGTATATTCGCCGGAGAACTGCACAGTTCCGCCGTTGACGTTGCCCCAGTTGGTGGCGTCGTCGCGGTAGAACGCCAATTCAGCGCCGAAGTGGAGAACATGCTTGCCGCGGATCATGGTGACTACATCCGACGGATCGAAGGCAAACTCCTTGTATTCCGCATTGGTGGCGGGATCGAGCCACGCATATGGATAGTTGCGGACGTATTGAAGCGCAGGAATGATGTTGGCCTTGGAAAACTGCCAGCCCAGTTTCGATGGATAGTTCTGACCGGTGGTTGAATCAGAAAAGAAGTTCAACTGGTCGGTATAACCCATGCGGGCTTCGTTGATGGTGTTGGAGCTGATGTTCCAGACATCGGTAATCTGGCCAACGTTGTTGTCCACGTCGCCGAGCTGGCATGCAAACGGGCAGGGGGTTACGGGGTTCGCGCCGTTTTCCAGCTCGTCGCCCTGGTTATCAGAGAGCGTAATCCGGTTATTGGGTGTAGCGTCGTAATCCAGGCGCCCGAAGTATCTCCGCCAGGGGCGGGGCACCGGATATTGGTCGTACCAGTTATTCTGGTACACGCCGTTTGCCTGCAGGTTTGTCGACTCTTCGTTTGACTGCACAAAGTGGCCCACATTATTCGACACGCCGGTATTGCTGGTTCCGTTCGGATAATACTGCTGCAGAAGCTTTGAGACATTGTCGAACATAGCCGTTGGAATCTCGTTCGTGCCATATTCGGAAATGAAGGACTTCCGGATCGGGTAAGGATTCCCGGCCGAGTCGGTCCCAATCGTCTGCGTAGTGGGATCGTAGAGAGTGTAGCCGCCGGTAAAGTCGCCGCTCATGATGGCTGTGGTCGGCACGGTCTGGAAGCCGGTGGAGACGCCGTTGTTATCAATCCGGTCGTAGCCGAAGAAGAAAAACGCTTTCTTCTTGAACGGGCCGACAGGAATCGGTCCGCCGATGGTGCCGCCATAGTCGTTGTAGCGGAGGTGGGGAATCAATTGCTTACGAGTTTGCGTGGTCCCAAACTCGAAGGGAACCGCGTTCAAGTCGTCGTTATCGAAGTACTCGTAAGCGGTGCCGTGGAACTTGTCGGTGCCGCCCTTGGTGATCTGGTTGATGATCATTCCGCCCACGCCGTACTGCGCGGAGAAAGAAGAGAGCGAGACCTGGACTTCCGCCAGGTCGTCGAACACCGCCGGATTGGCATTCTGGCTGGCCGGCAGGGTGGAAGTTGCGCCATCCGCCAGGACGTTGGTAAAGGGCATGTTGCCGTTGGAAGATGCTTCCTGGCCGGGGCTTGCGGACCCCTGTGCGCCGCCTGCGGTTCCCGAGGTGCCGGGGAGCAGGACGATGAAGTTCTCCCAGCTATTGCCGCTGTTGTTCGCGGTGCCCACCTGAGGAAGCTGAGCCATGGAAGAGGCCTCCAAAGTCGAGGTTTGGTCGCCGCTTACGGTATTCAACAGTGGAACGTCGGTGGTGACTGTTACAGCAACAGAAACCTCTCCGACTTTCAGTTGCGCGTCCACTGATGTAAGACCCACATCGACGGTGACAGGGCCGCGCACCAGGGTCTCGAATCCTGCTTTCTTAAACGTGAGCTTGTAGCGCCCGGCCACGATCGAGGATGTGTCATACAAGCCGTCCTGGTTCGTGGGATAGTCCTTCGATACGCCGGTGTCGACGTTCAAAACTGAAACCGTCACTTCAGGAACCAGCGCTCCGCTGGTGTCGGTCACGGTGCCTCTGATGTCGCCTGCGTTGATGGCCTGTCCGAAACTCGTCCTACTTCCGCCGATCAGAATCCCACTGACCAAAAGAAGGAGGGGCAGAATCCTTATCAACCCTTTTCTCATGAACTGCCTCCTGAACCTCTAACATTTGCCGTTTCGGCATCGGCGCTTCGAATCTGGTCCGGTGCCGCACCGGATGCGTCTGAATCCATTGGCTTAAGTCGTCAAAATCTTTCAGACAATCGATTGTTTGATGAGTTCAAGCCGCTTTTTCTGAACGCGGGAGCGATTAGAGCACACCAAAAGATGGGCTGTCAAGTCATTCTTTTGTTGTAGACAACCGTTTGATTTAGTATGATTGCCGTTGCCTTATCTGCCTTGATGGCAGCGGAATTTCTACCGTGCGTCTTTTTTGGAAAAGCGATTTTCCAGACCACTTTATTCAAACAAACGCTTGTCTAAATCGATTTTTTGGCCTGAAGAAGGCGTGGAAGAGTCCAATGTGTCCCAAGTCTCGTCGTGACTTTCTTGAAATTGCGGCAACCTCTTTTGCGGCAATGGTTTGTGTTGAGGGGTTGCCGTCCCGTGCCGAGCTGGCTTCTCCTGGCCATTCGGTCCGGGGGTGGCTGACGGCCGGCAGCCAGCGATATCAGGAGATTTTTCTCACTGGCTGGCAAGCACCAACCGGATCTGCCTCATCGGCAGGGGCCGCTCCAATCGAGGTCAACCCATCCCAGACCTTCCAGAGCATCCTCGGTTTCGGCGGTGCTTTTACCGATTCATCCTGCTTTCTTTTCAATCAAATGAGGCCCGATGCACGTCATCAGCTGCTCCAGGATCTCTTCTCGCCGGTCGGCCTGAACCTCTCTGTTGCCCGCACCTGCATCGGCTCCAGCGATTATTCCCTCACCGCCTACACCTTCGACGACACCCCGGCACCCGACCCCGGCCTGGCCCACTTCAGCATTGAGCACGATCGCTCCTACATCCTGCCCACCCTTCTTGAGGCGGTCGAAGTCAGGCCCGATCTTTTCTTCTTTTCCACGCCTTGGAGCCCGCCCGCCTGGATGAAAACCGGCGACTCGCTTCTTGGCGGCTCGATGCGGAAGCACTACTTCGATTGCTACGCGCAATACTTCGTCAAGTTCATCGATGCGTATAAGGCTGCCGGCATCAGTATCAGCGCCGTTACCATTCAGAATGAAGTCGACACCGACCAGGACGGCAGGATGCCGGCAACACTCTGGGGCCAGGAATACGAAGGTGAGTTCATCAAAAGCTTTCTCGGCCCGGCGCTAAGCAACGCGTCTCTCGACACGAGAATCTGGCTTCTGGATCACAACTTCAATCTCTGGGGCCGTGTGATGGATCTTCTCAGCGACCCCGAAGTCTACCGATTCGTCGACGGCGTCGCATGGCACGCATACGCAGGCGAACCCGACGCGATGACTCGCGTCCACGATGCCTTCCCGTCGAAAAGCGTCTACTTCACCGAATACGGTCCCTTTATCACAGACGCAGACTACCTCACCGGCTGGGCAAAATGGTCCGCGTCTTATGCACAGGTCTTCAGGAATTGGGCTCGTTGCGCTGTCGGCTGGAATCTTCTGCTCGATGAAAAGGGAGGACCGAACCTCGGCCCATTCGAGTGCGGTGGAGTCGTCACCGTCGACTCAAGGACTCGGCAGCTGACCCGCAGTGGCCAATACTGGGCTCTCGCGCACTACTCGAAAACAGTGCAACGCGGAGCACGCGTCATTGCAAGCAACTCATCGCTTCCTGGTATCGAACACGTCGCCTTCGCCAATCCCGACGGCACATTCGTTCTGGTTCTCACCAATCCGGGCAAAGAGTGCGATATTCGATGCACGTTCCAGGGAAAAACTCTTTGCGCAAACCTGCCTGCTGATTCCGTCCTGACGCTGCAGTGGGCCTGATCCATCACGCCATTTGCCGGAGACCGATGTGCGCGTACGAATTCAGATTTAAAGAGGGGTCTCGATGCCAGGATCAATTTTCGAAAGCTTAGCTGCGTTAGGCCTGATCGCGGCCATCGGCTGCGGTTCAGGCCAACAAGGGAGTTCCGGTACAACGGGTCCAACCGGCCCTTCGGTGACTGTGTATCAGACAAATGCCGATCAATCCTTGCTGTTGGCGCAGCAGCCGTCTGTATCGTTTGGTTCGTCCCGGGCTGGCTCCACGACCATCACGATTAACCCGTCGGTTCAGTATCAACAAATAGACGGCTTCGGCGCTTCGTTGACAGATTCGTCGAGCTATCTCATCTACAACAAATTGACTGCCGCTCAACAAAACACACTTCTTCAGAGCCTCTTTAGCCGGAGTAATGGTATTGGACTTACCTTCCTGCGTCAGCCGATGGGAGCGACCGACCTTTCCGCACAGGGGAATTTCAGCTACGACGATGTTCCCGCGGGCCAGACCGATGTAAGCCTGGCAAGTTTTTCCATTGCTGACGATATGAAATACACCATCCCTGTCCTCAAGCAGGCATTTGCCATCAATTCAAGTATCAATGTTGAAATGCTTCCTTGGAGCCCGCCTGCCTGGATGAAGACCTCCGGAACAATGAATGGAGGCAATTTCAATGACAGCTATTTTCCCTCCCTCGCCGCCTATTTTGTGAAGGCCATTCAGGCCTATCAGGCCCAGGGCATCCCCGTGTACGCAATCGCAGCACAGAACGAACCCGAAAACTCCAATTCCAATTATCCAACGGAAGCGTTCTCATCCGCCGAAGAGGCAACGTTCATCGGGAGCTATCTCGGCCCGGCGCTAAAGGCCAACAATCTGAATACGAAAATATTCGGGTACGAGCACAATTGGAACGATACGACTTACCCGCAGACGATTCTCGGCGATCCAACCGCAGGTCCGTACGTTGCTGGAACCTCGTGGCACTGCTACGCAGGGTCGGTCGCCGCTCAGTCCACTGTGGAGGCCGCATACCCAGGCAAGGGAACCTGGTTTACTGAGTGCACGGGCTCCGTCGGCAGCGTCTTCGGAAGCGACCTGGCTTGGAACATGGAAAATCTGATCATCGGTGCGACGCGTAATTGGGCGCGAAGTGTCTCGGAATGGAACCTGGTTCTTGACCAAAACTCCGGGCCGCAGAACGGCGGATGCGCCAACTGTCGTGGTTTTGTAACCCTCAACGACAGTGTCAGCCCCTTGACCCTGACCAATAACGTCGAATACTACGCATTTGGGCACGCCGCCAAATTTGTTCTACCCGGCGCATATCGAATCCAGTCGAATTCGGCAAGCGCTGGCGCAGGCGGAATCGAAGATGTAGCCTTTCAGAATCCCGATGGTTCCATCGCTCTTATTGTTCTTAACGATGGAGGTCCATCGGCAACGTTCAATGTGTCGTGGAATAATGAGAGCTTCGCCTACACTCTTCCCGGCGGAGCTGTGGCCACTTTTATTTGGTCAACGACTTCAAGCTCATCGAATGGGACAAAGATGATTGCTCAGTGAGACTGGGTAGAATTCTTCAAGGACACCGTTGGATGCTCACGCTGCCTCTCATCAAGACTGGTTGCATTCCTTACAAACCCCTGATTCTTGCTGCCCTCCTCATCTCGTTCATGGCTCGGCTGTCCCCTGCGCAGACCAATAGCCCGGTACAGGCTGCCCACCGGCCGCAGACGGAGCCCGTGAAACCTGTCGCCGACAAAACAGTACCTTCAGCCGCGGCCATCGAATTCGAAAATATTATCAAGAACTCCAAAATCAACTTCGTTTTGCGAAATAGCGTAAGTCCGCAGCGCTATACCATCGAAACAATGATCGGCGGCGTCGCTCTTTTCGACTACAACAACGATGGGTTGCTCGATATCTTCTTCACGAATGGTGCAAGCATCCCATCTCTGGAAAAATCCGATCCAGGTTATTGGAATCGCCTCTATCGAAACAACGGTGACGGCACGTTCACTGACGTCACCGAGAGCGCCGGGCTGAAAGGCAAATGTTACTCGATGGGTGCTGCAGCGGCCGACTACGACAACGACGGTTTCACCGATCTTTATGTCGCTGGTTATAACTGCAATCAGTTATTCCATAACAACGGTGACGGAACATTCACCGATGTTACTGACAAAGCGGGCGTGGGGGGCATCATTCCCAGGTATGGCAAGGCCTGGTCGGTTGCCGCTGGCTGGTTCGATTACAACAATGACGGTCTGCTCGACTTGTTCGTAGTCAATTACCTGAACTATGACATTAAGTCCGCAAGCCTCTGCGTTCAGCAAGGACTGCCGGCTTATTGTTCCCCTGTTGATTTTCTCGGCACACCCAACATTCTCTACCGCAACAACGGCGACGGGACTTTTGCCGACGTTTCTCAGCAATCACATATCTCCGACTTTGTCGGCAAAGGCATGGGGTTGTCTTTTGCCGATTACGATGGAGATGGATTCACCGATATCTTCGTTTCCAACGACACGTTTCAGAACTATCTGCTGCACAACAACGGCGATGGAACGTTCTCGGAAGTCGGACTCCAGGCCGGAGTCGCATACAACGCGTTTGGCGACGCGGTAGCCGGCATGGGCACGGACTTCCGCGACCTCGATAACGATGGCAAGCCAGACGTTTTCGAGACCGCAATGTTCGGCGAGGGATTTCCTATTTACCACAACCTTGGTGATGGTCAGTTTCAGGATATTACCGGCGCGGCCGGGATCACGACCTTGACCAGCCGTCTCACAGCATGGGGAGCCGGAGTTTATGACTTCGATAACGATGGCTACAAGGATCTCTTCACTGCAAATTCCGATATCCTCGATAACTCCATGCAGCTAGCGCATCGCCCTTATGGGCTTCCCAACGGGTTGTTTCGCAACAAGGGCAACGTGACCTTCGAGGATCTGAGCCTGAAAGCCGGCCCCACTTTCTCCGTTCCGGCTCCTCATCGTGGCGCGGCCTTCGGCGATCTCAACAACGACGGCAAGATTGACATCGTCACCACGGTCCTGAATGGCCGGCCTGAAATCATGATGAACCGCACAAACAACCAGAATCACTGGATCATCTTCGACCTGATTGGAGTCAAATCGAATCGAGATGGGTTGGGAGCCAAAATCAAGATCACGACAGCCCTCGGCTCGCAATACAATGAAGCCACAACAGCACTTGGTTATAACTCATCCAGTGACAAGCGCGTGCACTTCGGGCTTGGCACAGCCTCGGTGATCGAAAAGGTCGAGATCTCCTGGCCCAGTGGTATCAAACAGATTCTTACCAACGTGAAAGCTGACCAGATACTTACTGTAAGGGAAGCTGTTCCTCAAACCGATTCGTCAGTGAGACCTATCAGCCGATAACCTGGCTGCGAGTTCCGTCTGCTGGTTGCGCCTGAGCAAATCGACGAGCCCTTGAATAAAGTGGGGATCGTTTCTCCCATAAACCGCCGCGGTCTCCGCCTCAAGGTCGGCGTCGGACTGCCGGTTAAGATGAAAGTACGAGTCGCAGAGCATATAGATCAGTTCCGGCGTCATCGTCTTCGATTTGTCCAGATAGCTGGCCGCTTCCTGCCACTTTCCCTGGTGATACCGCACCTCGCCCATCTCCGCGATCGCAGCTTGATAGTTGGGGTCGTTGGCAAGTTCGGCTTTGAACTGATTCTCCGCCCTGTCCAGATCCCCCAGCTTCAGCGCAAGAATCCCTTCGTAGGTGTGGGCGCCACGTACCCTCGGATCTATTTCCAGCGCGTGATGCAGGTTGCGGAGCCCACCCTCGGTATCGCCTATATAGAGCTCGCGCTTCCCCACAAACACATACGAGTCGGCAACCGAGTGTGAAGTTCCCTCGAAGTGCTCCCGGTAGAGATTAAGCGCGTCCTGCTCGCGGTGAGCTGCCAGCAGTTTCTGCACCTGAGGAAGAATCGCGCTTTCGCGCTCCTCGCTCACCGCTGAGCTGACAAATGTCGCCTCTTGCATCATCAGATGGTGAAGCGCGGCCTCGTGCTCTGCTTCTTCAGTCTTTCCGGTTGCGGCATAGGCGCGCGACAAATAGAAATGCGCAAGAAACTTTTCCGGATCCAGTTTCAGTGCCGAATGGAGCGTGTCGATGGCGGCGTCGTAGTCCTTCAGTTCCAGCTCGCAGTGGCCCAGTCCAAGCACTGCATCGGCATCGTTCGGCTTATAACTTAGGTATCGGATGTAGTCGCCTTCGGCATTCTGCCAGTTCGAGAGCCGGGCCTCAGTATCCGCAAGCAGCACCAGCGAATTAATATTTTGGGGATTCTTATCAACTGCATGCGATAAGTTCTCCGCGGCACCGGTCAGATCCATTAACTTATAATCCGTTTGTCCCATGTCGTAGTCGATTCCAGGCAGGGATGGGTCGAGCGTGTCGGCTTTTTTGAGCCACTCAAGTGCTTGCTGGCAATCACCCGCACTGCACAGCAGCTCCCCATACTTTTGCAGGACCCCTGGGTTATCCGGCTCGATCTTGGCGCTGTGCCGGATCGCCCGCATCGCCTGATTATCTTGTCCGTTCAGATGATATGCCTGCGCAAGATAGAACTGTGCATCTCCGTCTTCCGGTACGATTCGGATGCAGTGCTCGAGCAGTCTGATGGCTTCCGCTTTGTCCCCTGTGGTTAGTTTGTAGATCCCTGTTTCAAGAAGGAGATCTGAATCGTTCGGCGCCAGCCCAAGTGCTTCTAAGAAAACTGGACCCGCCGCTGACTCCTCTCCGGCGTCGCTCAAGAGCATCCCTTTCAGCTTCAGCGCCGGGACAAAGTGAGGATTTGCTTCCAGAAGTTGATTGACAATACTCATCGCGCCTTGCGGATTCCCGTGCTGCTCCAACGCGAGCGCCTGATGCAATTGTCGCAACGCTGGCGTTTCAACAGCATGATTCGGATTCTGCGCTGGCGCTGTGGGACTCGCCACAACGTACAGGGCTAAAGCAAGTACGCTAACACAGCGAGCCGCGCTTAACGGCGCGACTCCCCGACGCTTCGCTTCATTCGAGCACGATGCGCCTCTGCCAGGCGATTCTTTCATCCCGCTGGTCCTGAAAGCTTCACTGCTGCCGTTCGAGTTCTGCACCCAAGTAGCTTTATTCGAATGGCGTATCTCAATCCTGGCTCAGCTCACTTCGCCGGGAACTCGGCAACCTTGGGCGTTACGCGTGGTTCAATCGACGTCGAGCCGCCAACGTTGTCGATCACATTTTCAATCGTACCTTTGTCGCCCAGCGCCACCGTGATCATGTGGTGGAATTGCACGCCGGGCTTCTCTGGCACCTCAATCGCCCGAGTCAGCACCACATTCGGGTGACGGAACACGCTGTAGATGCCAAGCCCCCACGCTTCGTGCCGCGTTACGCCATCAGCTACTTTGTACGATGCCCAGCCCTCAACGCCCATCGCGCTCGTGTAGCTCACCTGATCGGGAGGATCATACGGAATCTCCGACTGGTAGAAGTAGGTCCGCCCACCGTTGCCGTTCCACAGCACCTGGAACTGCTGGTGGTGCTCAACGAACAGTCCATACGTAGTCACGTCGTCACCATTGACCACCATTCCGTTTGCGCTCAGGTTTTTGTCCCAGCCCACGCCTGAACCGTGATCCGCCCGCCAGATCCACGTGTGGTCCACGATCGTGTCGGAGCTATTGATCTCGAGGTCAACCTGCGCACTTCCAGCTCCCGCTCCGCCCACGCGGAAGAACACGTCATGCAGGCAAATTGGATTTGCCCGATGCCGCGCCTTGTTTCCTTCCGCCCCTACCCGCAGCAACACCGGCGACTTCTCCACACCCGCGTCAAATAGCACGCCCGCAATGTCGATCCCGTCCACATCGGCCGTCGTCATCGCCGCAGTTCCATATGTTGGCTTCAGCGTGGCAAAGCCTAAACCCATCACGATCGTGCTCGGCCGCGTCACGCGAATCGCATCGTCCAACTCGTAGATCCCCGGCGTCAAAAGCAGGTTCTTGCCCTTGGCCAATTGCACATTGATGCTCGCTGCAGTATCCACGCCCGGCCAGGCAACATAAAAACGGCTCAAGGGAATCGATTGTCCTGGTGTCGACCCGCCATGCCACGTGATCCCCTTGCTCTCCGTCCGCAAATCGGGCACGCGCACACTCCAGTTGCCCTTGTTGTCGACCTCAAGGAAAGGTTTCTCGCGCACTACTGGGACGCGATCAACCTTAGTGTAGGGCGGCGATGGCCACTCGCCGGCGGGAGGCGATACCACACCCACAAACACCATGTTCCAGTTCGATCCCGTCCAGCTTCGCCACTCGCTATTCCGTGAGATCCACTGCTGCTGCGACCCGGAATCCACATTGCCGTCTATGAGCGAGTCCGATATCCACCCGCCACTGGCCCATCCGTGGTTCTGATGCAGCACAAGGTTGCCCCGAACGTGCATCCTCCGGAAGGGAATTGCCTGTGACACCGCCCACTGCATCGTTCCGCTCGCCGGCGTCACCGAGAAACCCTCGGCTGCGCGCCAGAAGGTGCAGGTCGCATTGTTGTTCGGCAGGCTCGCGTCCGCATGCACGTTACCATCGATCTCCACCGCGTCCGGCGTTGCTCCCAGCCCCAGGACCTGCGTGTAAAAACCCACCGGCACGTCCACGTGATACTTGCCTGGCATAAACAGCAGCGCGAAGCGCGCCGGCCCGAACTCGCTTTTCTCCTCGATCGAGTAAACCTTGTCGATCCGCGCTTGAATCTCTGAGTCCGGCATCGAGGGATCGAAGATCATCACATTCGGCCCTAGGTCCGGCTTCGGCAACTGGGCCCCGGACTGCGCGAAACCGCTCGCAAACACTCCAGCCAGCAGGGCCACACCCAACCTGATTTTCGCAGCGTGCATTCCGGCTCGCCTTTCTCTCCGATTCATCGCCAACACCCCTCACCATCACCACACATAGGTCGCCGCCGACTCTGAGTGCAGCGTAGCCGTCACGCTCCGCCCGTGATATTCAATCTGAAAAGTCTTCGGAAAATTTCCGGTGTTCACTGCGACCAGAACAACCTTTCCGTCCGGAGTCAAAAATGCCACTGTCGAAAGCTGCTCCAGTTCGTTCGATCCGACGCGCACCGAACCGGGCGGCACAAACTTCGAGAAATGCGCCAACGCATAGTAGGCCTCGTTGAATTGCGCGCGGTCACCGTCCAGTGTGATCGCACCAAAGCAACCGGTGCATCCGCCGTCATTCGTGTGCGGCCCAGCATGCGGATCAGCCGCCAGATTCCACAGGAGCACATTGCGCGCCCAGTTCCGTGTCGCGCCAATGAGTACACGGCTCACCGGCTCGGCGATGTCAATCGATGTCGCGCTCGGCCGCCCGCCCACCGACTGCTCAGTCAAATAAAGATTCTTGTTCGGATACTGGTTGTGCACGCACGTCAGCTTATTGCTGTCGCCGCCATACAGATGAAATGCCGTTCCCGCCACATACTTGCTCGCCGCAGCGTCGGCCAGAATCGATAGCGGATACGAAATCACATCCGGATTGTGATCGTAAACCTGGATCTCAGTCTTGATTCCTGCTTTCTCAAACGCCGGCCCCAGGTGCTTTGCAATCAGTTCAGCCTCTTCCTGCGCAAACACCACCATGCTCGGCGTATTCTTCGGGTTCAGCGGTTCGTTCTCCACGGTGATGGCTGTGAGGTTGATCCCCTCCTCCTTCATGCCCTCGACATACTTCGTCAGGTACTGCGAGTATGCTTCGTAAAACTCCGGCTTCAGCTCCCCGCCCTTCACCGCTCCGTTCGTTTTCATCCACGCCGGCGCCGACCACGGCGACCCCAGAATCTTGATCTCCGGATCGATGGCCAGAATCTCCTTCAGCACTGGAATCACGGTCGCCTCGTCCGGCGCAAGGCTGAATCTCTCGAGCTTTCGATCAGTCTGGCCAGCCGGCATATCGTCGTACGAGTACACGTGATCGTTCATATCCGAGGAGCCGATGCTCACCCTCAGATAACTCACCCCGAGCCCGTCTCCCTTTGTCGTGAAAAGCTGCCGCAGCAACTCGCCACGCCGTTCTGGCGTCATCTGCATCAGCAACTGCGCGCTCCCGCCCGTCAGCGCAAACCCGAACCCTTCGATAGGCTGGTACTGCTGCATGTCGTTCACTTCAATCGCCGGCGCGTCGCTCTTCGCATCCGAAAAACGCAGAGGGTCGGGCTGGTGAGTGAGCAATGCGCTTCGGTCGACCGTCGTCAGCCAGACCTGCGCATCGGTTGTGTTTTGCGCCCGCGATATCGTTGCAAAAACGATGAGAACAGCAGAAAAGACGGCAAGAATCCGCTTCGAGTTCATGATTTCCTCTTCGTCCTGGTGGCTGGAACACCAATCGCTTAAACGCAGCGGACTTTCGCACAGATGTAGACAACCGTTTGTTAAAAGGCGACAATCGCACTGCGCTTTGAACTGTCCAAGATGAAAGCAGAGCTGCTCCGCGATTGTCAAGCGGCTTGTCACATGGTGCGAATCTTCATCAGCGCATTGCCCACGGCTTCTCCATCCCGATGAATTAAGGCAAATATCCAGCCTCCCGCCTCACATTAAAACAAAGCGGGCAAACCGCGACACACATCGGAAGATCGATTTCGAAGCTTGAACGGGTCGCCGACTGCGCGCCGAACGGAGTCGTACGCCCGCGTCTTTGCCTCCGTCGAGGGCCCCGGTAGTGTCTCAGCTTCGTTTTGCATCCCAGGTGTGACCAGTGTCGGGAACGAATGTCAATCCACAGGCTTCGCCTGACGTGTTTTCGACGAATATCAACCAGCCTCCTGGAGCCACTGCGCGATACACGTGTGACGGGGCAAGAAGATTTGTAATGAAAAACGCCCTAGCGTCCAGTCATCGGTGGGGCAGAATTATGGCCACTGATCCGGCATCAGGCGACCCGAGCTGTCTGATTGCGAGCATCGCGATATCGCGTGCCGCTGGTGTGCAGGAAGTGTGCCGAGAAAATAGGAAATCAATTTAGACGGAATCGATAGGGATGCACGTCGTGCCCATCGCGCCGTTGCCCGTTAAAGCTCCCAACTCAAACCGTCGTGTTGTGATGCCGGGAAGGGGAAAGTTTGGCACAGTCTGGGCACAGTTTAGGCACAAACGATTTGTCGATCTTCTAAATAGCTGATTCTAAATATAGTTAGTATAGTGCCGGGAGGGGGCGAACCTTAGCCGCTGTTGCAAACACGCAAATTACTGATTCCAGAATCGCTCAAATCGCCAGAAGCGACGTTCCTAGGCACAATCCAGGCACAAAGGCGCCTGCGGAACACCCGACACTTTGATCCACTCCCAGTCTACCGCCCGCGGGAAATCAAATAATTGATAGCTTCTTAAGGAGGCTGTTGGTACTTTGCGGTCAGCAACACGAGAACTACAGTCACGCGTTCGGCTCACTGAAAGCGGGGCGAGCGAAGCACGCTTGAGGTTTGGCGGTAGGCCCATACGCCGTAGATGGTTCCTGCCAGGAACACAATATAGAAGAGGATATGGATGATCGTTGCCAGCAAGGTGAGCCCAACGAGAGGCAACCACGGTGCACTTGCTCGCCACGCTGTTAAGCGTGACCTTGTTTCGAACAATTCCAGAAAGAACAAGACCGAAAAGAATGTCACGATTTCAACGCACGTCGCTCCCATATGGACTTGCCATCCCGGGAACTTGCCTATCTGAGGCTCCCACAACTCCAAAAGGTCCGGGAGAAAAATCTCAACGGCAACGAACGCACAGGCACCCCCAAACAATGCGACCAGCAGTGTTATCGGGGTGTTGTGATAATCGTGACTCGGCCGCTTCTTCCGTCTTCCCATCTAATTCTCCGGCAAAGCGATCCACTTCTCAGCTTCTAATCGTCAGAACTGGGCAAGGAGCATCGACTATGATCCGAAAGGCCCCAGATGTTCTCATCTCCATGCTGATATGCGATGTCTTCCGGATACCAAGCACCAGGAGTTCGATAGATCGCTCTCTGATGTGTTCAAGGATTTTGCCGTGCGCCCCGCCGACAGCCACATAGGTTCTGGGATCGCAGAATTCTCTGGCAGACTGAGGCACGAGGGAGTCAAGGGCGTTGAAGAAGCGGGTCTGAAGATCGAATACTCTATCCGGATGTTTAATGGCATCGTCCTGAATCACATTGAGCACATCAATCTTCGCCGCGAAAACTTCAGCGAATGTAACCGCATAGGTCGCAGCATTGGCGGCCGCTTCAGTAAAGTCGGTCGCAAAAAGAATCCTCCCGAACGGGAACGTTTGTGAGGACAAGGGCTGAACTTGAGGTCCAACGGTAAGCGCTGGCCAGCGTGTAGACCGTAGGATCTTCTCCGCGACTGAGCCAATGATTCCCCGCTCGAGGCGACCTCCGCCATGCGTTCCCAGAACGATCATGGACGGCTCATGCTTATTCGCCAGATCTGGAATCACATCTTCCGGAGTTCCTTCCAAAAGTGTGGGAATGACTTCGATCGAATTTGTTCCCAGGAGAGCAGCTTCTTTCGACAGAAGATGCGTCAATTTCTGTCTCTGCTGGCTTAATCGTCTGTCACCAACTTCAACCTCCAACGCGGCTTGTTCCAGCGTGAAGGCATGAGTCACCAGCAGCTTTGCTGAGAAATAGGCGGCCATGCGAGCGGCGTAGAGGCCGGCGTTCCTGGAGCAAAGAGAAAAGTCTGTTGCATAGACAACGGTCTTCAGGTTCAATTCCGGCCTGTCGCCAATCACTGGCATGGGGCAATCTCCTCGAAAAAGAGCTCAATATCGGAATGATTAGTACGATCACCTCTCACGGAGATATGGAGACGGTCCGGTAGACGGGAGGATCCAGCCACGCCGAAGATGAAATGGGAAGTTTCACAAGGCTACTGGCCCGTCTGGAACCGTACTACCGCGAGCGCGGTTTGATAGGCGTAGCGGGCATTGGCATAGGCGATCTCTGCCTGCGTTTGTGCAAGTTGCGCCTGGGTCAGTTCCACGATCCCGCTCAAGCCGATCTTGTACCGTGCCTCTGAAAGATCCAGAGCCATGTTCGACTGGTTCAGCATTTCCTGTGTGACGGCGATGCGTTGAAACGCGTTCTGGGCATTCAGGACCGCGGTGCGCAAATCGCGCGCAATCACATCGCGCAAGTTCATCACTTGCTCCCCGGCCGCTTTGGCGCGCAGCTTTGCCTCCCGTGCGCGGGCGTCGTATAGGAATCCATTGAAGACCGGAATACTAATGTTTGCGCCAGCTGCGCCGTACCACGAGGATTGAATCTGATCCGCGCGCACCGGCGTGCCGCCCACCGCGGCCAACGCCGAAACGGTCGGCATCCACAGGTCGCGTTCAGCGGTGCTGAATTGGCGGGCAGCGGTGTAGTTGAAGTTAAGCGCGGCAAGATCGGGACGCGCGGTAAACGCCGTTTGCAGCAGCGCCTCGGCGTCCTCGGGTGCCGGGTCAGGACTGGCCGTAGTCTCATCCACGAGCGTATATTGCTCATCCCGTTCTGAGCCCAACACGGTGTTGAGGCTCGCCATGGCGTCGGCGGCGTCATTTTGGGCGTCCAGCAAGAGCAATTTGGCCTGAGAGAGTTGAACATCAGCAAAGCTCAAATCGAGACCCGACCGCAGCTTTTGCTTGGCGAGAGCGCCAACCTGATCCGACGTTGCCTGGCGCTGGTTTACCGTTTCTTCCGCCACGTTCAGCACCGCCTGGCTCGTCAGCGCCTGATAGAACGCCTGATCCACTGTCAGCGTGATGTCGAGCTCCGTAGCACGCTCGTTTTCGAGCTGCGCCCTTGCGGTCGATTGCGCGCTCCGCACCAGGTTGTGCGTGCGCCCGAAGTCGGTGATCAGTTGGCTCACCGTCAAACCACCTGCCGCGCGGTCGTAGATCGATGGGTTGTTCAGAGCTCCCGCCGTGATGCGGCTGTTTTCGTGCGCGCCCACAGCGGTAAGGTCGCCCTGTACCGTGGGCAGTTCGGCAGAACGCACTTCCCTCGTTACTTGTGCCTGCGCTAGCGCTATGAGCCGCGCCACGCTGATGTTTGGGTTGTGCTCGATCGCCATACGCTCTGCATCCGCCAGCGTCAGTCTCGGTCCCAAGGACTCAGCAGGCCCAGTGGGCGCCTGAGCGGCCGGCAGTTGCAGCGAAGGCATTGGCGCCACTGGCGCCTGAGCCTGTTGTGAACGCACTGCGCATGGCAACAAGACCACTAACAAAAACGCGCGCGCGGCACGCAACAATCTTCTTTTTACGAATTCAGTCATGCCTATTCCTCCGCGACTGCGGTCTTGGCTTCGTCCCGACCATGGATCACCAAGTACACCGCTGGAACGAGGAACATGGTGACGACGACGGAAAGCGCCAATCCGCCGATGATGGCCCGCGCCAACGGTGCATACTGTTCGCTACCTGCCTCCAGTCCCAGCGCCATCGGAATCATGCCGAGCAGCGTCGCCAGCGAGGTCATCAAAATGGGGCGCAGACGAACCTTGCACGACTCCACGACCGCTGCTTTCAACCCCATACCCTGCTGGTGAAGAATCCCAGCGAATTCCACGATAAGAATGCTGTTCGACACCACAATGCCGGCCATCATGATTACTCCCATCAGCGACATGATGTTCAGTGAACTGCCGGTCACCAGCAGGATGAGCGCCACGCCAGCCAGCCCAGGTGGAATCGCCATAAGGATGATGAACGGCTCGATGAACGAGGCGAACTGGGCCATCAGAATCAGGTAGACGAGCAGGATGGCAATGATGAGGCCAACACCGAAGTCGTGGAATGCCTGGTTCATGCTCACCACAGCCCCCCTAACATCGATCACCGTGTTCTTGTCGTGCTTTGTATCAGCCAGCAGGCGGTCGATTTGCGCGCCCACACCCTGCAGTGCCTCAGCCTTGGTGGCCACATAAATATCGATCACGCGGCGAATCTGGTTGTGGTCCACCTCGGTGGGCGTGTTGATCTGTTGGATATCGGCCACCGCGCCCAAGGGTACGTAGCCTGCCGAGTTGTCGTTGCCGGGCGACTGCGATGAAGATGGATCCGCCAGCCCGCCTGCCTGCATCGGGCTGTAGCCGGCCGGGCGCACGCCGCGCAGCGGAATGTTCTTCATATCCTCCATCGACATGTTGTCGATCCAGCTGTTCGCGTATTGCACCGTGACCATGTAGTTGTTGCCGCTCTTCGGATCGATCCAATAGCTGGGAGCCACCATGCCGTCTGAAGTGAGCGCCGTAATCACGTCGTTCACTACATCTTTGGCCGAAAGCCCGATCAGGTTGGCTCTCTCGCGGTCGATGTTCAGCGCCAACCCGGGGTAGTCGATGCTTTGCGGGATATACACATTGCTCACGTTGGGCATCGCCTTGATCTTCGTTGCCAGCTGCGTGGCCAGGGCATAGGAGCCATCCATATCCTGCGACTTGATCTGAATGTCGATGGGAGCAGGCAATCCCTGATTGATGACCGAATCCACTAACCCGCCTGCCTGGTAATAGGCAGAGAGCTCCGGCATCTCGCGGGAAAGCTTCTCCTGCACGCGGTGCATGTACTCATAGCTGCCGACGCCATGGCCCTCTTTGAGGCTGGTCTGCACAAAGGCGGTGTCCATCGACGCGTTGGTGGTGTAGATCGCCGAAAGATCGGGATAGACGCCGATGTTGGAGACAATCATTCCCAGGTCTTTGGGAGGAACCACGCTGCGGATGATGTCTTCCACTTTCGCGATGTAGTCGTTACTCACTTCAAGACGCGTGCCGCTTGGCATGCGCACGTCGATGATGAATTGGCCTGGGTCGGTGCGCGGAAAGTACGCGCGGCCGATGAAGGGAACCGTAACCAATAGCTGCAGCACCACGCCGCCGCCGATCGCTGCGGCGGTAAAGCCAGGCCGCTCCATCGCACGCATCGCAAGACCTTCGTACCAGTTCAGCATGGCCTGGAACTTTTCGTTGAACTTGGTCTCGAAGCGCGTGAAGAAGTTTTGCTTGGATTGTTTGCCTTCGACGTCGCCGTGCAGGCGGATAAATTTGGCGCAGAAGAGCGGCACCACGGTCATGGCGAAGAAGTACGATGCAAAGATCGAGAGCACCACGCCCAGCGCCATCGGCGTGAAAATGTACTTGCTCACACCAGTGAAAAACGTTACCGGGAAAAAGACGATGGATGTAGTGAATGTGGCCGCCAGCACCGCCATCGAGACTTCTGTTCCGCCCTTCTCCGCCGCAACCTCAGGCGATTTACCCAGCTCCATGTGCCGGAAGATGTTTTCGAGCACGATGACGCCGTTATCGATCAAGCGGGAGAAGACCAACGCCAGCCCGCCCAGGATCATGGTGTTGATGGAGCCGCCCGTGTAACCGACGATCAGAAGGCAGACCACCATCGAAAGCGGAACGGAGAGAACTACGGCGATCATGGCGCGCGGGCTGCCCAGGAAAACGAGAATCATCACTCCGGTCAGCACCAATCCGATGGACGCTTCCTTCGAAACATTCTTGATCGCCAATTTGACGAAAAGGGACTGGTCGAATACCACTGCTGTCTTCAGGGATTCTGGAATGTCGACTAGATGCTTGATCGCGGCCTTCATTCCGTTGACGATGGTGATGGTGTTGCTGTCGCCGCCCTGCTTGAAGACCGGCACGTAAACCGACCGCTGTCCATCGATTCGTACGATGTTGTATTGAAGTGCGCCCGAGTCGATCGCTTGGCCAATGTCACCGACAAGCACCGATGAGTTGCCCACCGACTTCAGCGGCATCTGGTTCATCGAATTCGCATCGGGAAACTGGCTGTTGGCGTAGATGTTGTAGTCCTTTGAGCCGATGCGCACATCGCCCGCCGGTAAAATCAGGTTTGAGCCGTTCACCGATGTCACCACATCGTTCAGGCTCAGGTTGCGTGCCTCCATCTTCAGCGGATCGACGTAAATCTGAATCTGACGATAGGTTCCTCCGTAGGGCTGCGGCACCGACGCGCCTTGCACATTCGAAATCTGGTTCCGCACCTGGAACTGCGCCAGATCCTTCAGGCTTGTTTCGTTCAGCCCCTGACCCTTCAGCGTTACCAGGCATACAGGCTGCGTGGAGGCATCCATGCCCAGCACCACTGGCGGCAGCGTTCCCGGCGGCAATCTGCGCAGATCGGCCATCGCCAAATTGGCGATGTTGCTCAACGCCGCATTCGGATCGGTGCCCGGCTTGAAATAAATTTTGATCAGGCTTACGCCGGTCAACGAACGTGACTCGCTGTGATCGATGTTGGCGCCCAGAGTGAAAAATCGTTCGAACGTATTCGTTATGTCGGCTTCAATCTGCTGCGGAGGCATTCCGTTGTAGAACGTGGCTACAACCACCACCGGCATATCAATCTTGGGAAACAGATCCACGGGCATCTGAGCGATGTTGACCGCTCCCACAAGAGATACCAGCAGGCACAGCATGATAATGAAGTAGGGAAATCTGAGAGCAAACTTCGGCATCAGTGCGCGCCTCCATCGCTCGTTTCGGCCTTCATGTCGATCATGCCGCCCGTCTCCTGCGCGGTCTCCGATGCGGGTTCGGCGGTAAGCAGCGCGTTGACCTCTTCGTTTTCCTGATACTTATCCTGGCCACCGATCACCACTCGGTCGCCAAGGTTGAGCCCGCTGGAAATCTCGGCCAGCTTCGATCCCTGCAGTCCCACGGCGACGTTGCGAATATGAATGCGATTGCCGTCGTCGAGTACGTAGACCGTCTCTTGCTGCCCGTTCAGCACCAGCGCCTCCACCGGAATCGTCACGACTCCGTTCACATGCCCCAGTTGCAATAGCGTGTTGGCGTACATTCCCGGCGCGATGGAGAGATCCTTGTTCTCAACATCCACTTCGGTCTCCATGGTCCGGGTCTCGAAGTTCACGTCGCGCGTAAAGCGCACGATCTTTCCCGTGAAGGATCGGCCAATCGCATCTACGCGCACCTGCAGTTGGTCGCCGGCGTGAACATATTTCACATCGTCCTCGGGTACCGGAATGCGCAACCGGAGAAGATTGCTCTGCGACAGCCGCACGATGGGAAGCGTCTGGTCGTTGGAGTTGGTGCCGCCCTGGATTAGTGCGCCGGTATCTGCATAGCGCCAGATCACAACCCCGTCCAGAGGAGCCGTAACGTTGGTGTAGCTTTCCAGCGCCTGGATGCGCTGATTGTCTGACTGTGCTGCGTTTGCATGTTCCTGCGCCGCCGCCATCGCCGATTTGGCCGCATCTACCTGTGCCTCCGACGACAAATCCTTGGCCTGAGCATCGTCCAGTTCCTGTTGCGCAATCAACCCCGGCCTTCCCTCGGCCGCTTGCTTCAGCCGATCTGACGCAGCGTGCAAAGCCGCGTGTTCCGCCTCGGCGCGGTTGATCTCATGCTGCGCCTGGGCGATCTGTTCTTTGCTCTGCTGCAGTTGAAACACTGTTTGCTGCAACTCCGCCCTCAACTCCGGCACTTCAAGGACTGCCAGCGTCTGGCCCTGATGAACGACATCACCGATATCCACATTGATGCGCGACATATAGCCGCTAACTTTTGGGTGCACATCTACAACCTGGTAAGGCTGGAACTGACCGGCCAGCGTCAGCACATGGGAAATATCACCTCGCTGCGCTGTGGCAACCTTCGCGGATGGAACAGTAATGGCTTTGCTATCCGCAGTGTGACAGGCAACCAGACTGGTCACCACCAGAAATGCCAATCCTATGGCGAGGATCAAGGAGGTCTGGTTTCGCATGTCTCGATTGCACCTCGTAAATGAAATCCTGTGACTGCCGGGGCCAAAATGGCGTGACACGCTTATCGGCGGAGAATAGGACGCGCGACACTGGGCCAATTAGCCCAAGCAAGATGCGTCAAATCTTATGTGGAGAGGAACAACTAGGCGAGAATAGGCGGGGGGCGTACGAAGAAGATATTGAATAGACCGCTATGAAGACGCCAGACACTACTCGTGCGGTGATTTCTTTGGCGTGACGCTGGTAGATTCAATATGTTTAGGGCCAGCAACAGAAAGAAGAGGACAGCAGTCGGAACGATGTAGCTAACCCTGGTAGAGGTTTTCGTTCGGACTACCACCGGGCATTCGGCGATTCCAGCTCGCTCATTTCTGGATAGGAGCTTGGCCTGCGGAATTCGATGAGAGGCCGCCTGAGGCGGATCGTAAAGGGAAAGCTTATATTGCAGACCCCAAGCGAACACACAGAAGGCCAATACTAGGGACGCGAGAATCCCTAAGAGATTGAACGATCGAGTTGCAGTCCATCGATGCACTTTCACCGAGATTGAAGACTAGCACGTCCGGCTGACGCAACCTATGACCGCGCCAGCCGAGTAAAGACTCCCGTAGTTGTTTGATGGCACAATCGCGCAAATGGGTTGCTCCGTCGCCGGAGGCAGGGATGTCTTCCCTTCGCTCCGCCCTCGCAGCAATGTGCGCCTCATTTACGCCAACCTGATTTTGCACTCCTGCTGGTCCTTGCTGTGCGCAGAATGGCGCCGCCCGCGACTCGATGAATGGCGAACCCGCGGCAAAAACCGTCATCAACAGCAGCTATTGCCTCACATGGCCGAACTGGTCAATACGGCTACCTTTGAAGAAACGGTGATGCACCATGCTTAGGCCGAGCAGATAAATGGCCACTGCAAACGTGGCGAGAAGGTGCACCTGCACCACTCGAAACCAGAGTGATATCTGTCTTTCGGGAGCCGTCGCATTTGGATCGGTTGTCATTTGAGCCATCCCCCAATTGGCGATCCGTCTCGGGACACACTTTCGAATGCCGTCGCACTTTATTGATGCAGACAGCGAAGTAAAGTCGTATACCCAGGCATCAGACGCCATTTTATGGCCTTGTCGGTGGTGAGAGCGGTTAGCAACAGAATGTTGTTTGTGCAGGATTTATGCGGGGAAAAGATTGGCTCCTCAGGCAGGACTCGAACCTGGCATCCTTCGGTTAACATCCGAATCCTCTGCCATTGAGCTGCTGAGGAGTGTGTGGCAGGGTATCATCCTTAATTAATTTAGAGCCTTCAACCTGCTTCAAAATGCTGGCGTGCGCGCCGTTACTGCAGTTCCGTTCAGGGAACGAGATAACACAAAGGTGGCACACATCACCCGAATTGGGGCTTTAGAACTCAGCGATGAAGGACGATAATCTCTGGTAGTGCTACGGCGGATTTTTATCGGCTTCGCTTTTCCTGCCGTGGGTCGCCGGCTGGAGGAAGTCCGATGTATCCACTTTTTGCGATCTTCACGATTGTAGGGGTGCTGTTCTGCGGCCTCACGATCGACATCGGGATCATGGAGACGCATCA
>Ga0181520_10002280_pt1 | contig 36069 bp, 30 predicted proteins | sample PEATcosm2014_Bin_29_FD_132451 | JGI IMG/M metagenome (GOLD analysis project Ga0181520, IMG submission 132451) | Peatland microbial communities from MTU Mesocosm Facility, Houghton, MI, USA - PEATcosm2014_Bin02_30_metaG | ecosystem: Environmental > Terrestrial > Soil > Wetlands > Peat | place...
GGTGGGCAGGGATATTACTCCACCCGGGTTTTCCAAGACCCATTCTAAAAATCTTAGTGCGGCAAGGCGCCCTAATTCAGGAAAATTTTTAACCTGTATAATTCCTATCTTTTCCGTTGGAGCGTATAGCAATTCTTTGCCTGACTGCTGCAAATATTTTTCTTCCACTTTTGATAATCCGGTCTTCTTATTCGATTCCATTTTTTCTTCTTTCATTTATATCTTTTTAATATTTAGCTTTTAATTTTTTTATTTCTTCCCATATTGTATCAGATATATTTTTACAAATAATTCTGTATAAAAAAGCCATAAGTCGGGGAGTTCAATTATTACCGGACGGCATCCCGGCTTATGGCCCGGATTATTTTTTCCGTTCCGGTCCGGTTATTTCAAATACTTTTTGAAATAGTTTTTCATCAGCCGGAGTCATTTCAACATTTCTTCTTTTCATAACTTTTTTTGCAGTCTCAATGCTTTTTTGCAAAGTATACGTAATCATAGATTCCGATCCGCCCCACGAAAAAGAGGGAATATATTTATCCGGAAAGCCCGCACCAAAGATATTACTTGATACGCCAACAACGGTACCGGTATTAAACATAGTATTTATCCCTGATTTGGAATGATCGCCCATGATCAGCCCGGCAAATAAAGAACCGCTGTCTATTTTTTCTCCGTTTATAGTTACCTTAACGCTGCCGTAATTGTTTTTTAAGTCGCTGTTGTTTGTATCGGCTCCTAAATTTACCCATGAACCTAAATAGGAATGGCCGAGGAAGCCGTCATGCTGCTTGTTGGAATATGAATGAATTACAGATTCCTCAACTTCTCCCCCGACTTTACAAAACGGCCCGATAGAAGTATTCTCATAAATTTTGGCTCCTATTTTTATCCGGGAATTATTTCCGATATAAGCAGGCCCCTCAATAACTGCATTAGGGTAAACCCAAACGTTCTTACCAATAAAGATTGGACCGGATTCAGCATCAAGAACAACACCGGGTTTAATCTTTGAGCCTTCATCAATGAAAATATTCTCTTTATTTAAAAGAAGGGCGCCCTCATAAACAGTTCCTTTTATATTATTTCCCTTGCTCCCGGAAGTAAGCTGCGTAAAATCGGAAATAATCTGTTCGCCATTGTTATTCACTAACTCCCAGGGGTATTTTATAAATTTTACTTCAACGTTTTTTTGAGGCAGATTTTTGAAATTTAATAACGCAAAAGAATCAGGGAATTTAGAATTTATTAATTCAAGATTTTTCCTGCTTAATTTTACTGCGGCTAATATGTTCCCGCTTAGATAGACTGTGTCACCGTCTTTCAAAGCCAACTGGTTTACAAAATTTTTATCAATTATTACCTGTCCATTAATAAATAAGCAGCTATTACGGCTAATTTGATTTACCTGAAGGCCGGGGTTCTGTTGATTAACGATTTCTTCAAGATACTCTCTGCAAAACAATGAAACGGGTAAACCGGGGAAATACAAACCGGCTTTCTCACGTAAAGTCAGAATTCCGCACCGGAGATCATAAACAGGCCGCAGATATACTAAAGGCAATAGCGTAGTATAGTCCGGGCTTTCAAAAAAACAAATACACTCAACCATAAATAAACCTCCTTTCCAATAATATTAATTTAGCAAAGACTCCGGATCTAAATTAACGGCTTCTATTTCTTTGAAGTATTTCACGGTTCCTACTTTCAATTCATAAGTAGCCTGTTCATCACAAATAATAAGGCCCTTCGGGTGAAGCTGAAAAGCGCTTACAGTCCACATATGATTTACTCCTTCTTCAACAACCTTTGCCAGGGCCCTTGATTTATTTAACCCGCTGATAATTATCAATACCTCCTCCGCATCCATAACGGTTTTCACCCCGACTGTTAATGCCGTTTTGGGTACCTTATTAATATCATTGTCGAAAAATCTGGAATTTGCAGTAATAGTATCCATTGTTAAAGTTTTTACCCTTGTTAAAGAGCCGAGAGAAGAACCCGGTTCGTTAAATGCAATATGCCCGTCGGGACCAATCCCTCCGACAAATAAATTGATGCCGCCGGCATCTTTAATTCTCTTTTCATAATCCTCGCATTCTTTCTCCAGGTCTTTTGCATTACCGTTAAGTATGTTTACATTTTTCTTATCTACATCAATATGGCTGAAGAAATTATTCCACATAAAAGAATGGTAACTTTCCGGGTGTTCTTCAGGAAGTCCCACGTACTCATCCATGTTAAAAGTAGTTACATACCTGAAAGAAATAATTCCTTTTTTATTCAGCTTTATTAATTCTTTATACATACCAATAGGAGAAGAACCTGTCGGGAGCCCCAGGACAAAACGTTTTTCCTGCGCAGGCTTGAATTTATTTATTCTGGATGCAACATAATTTGCTGCCCATTTGGAAACCATTTCATACGACGGTTGGATAATGAGTCTCATATATACCTCTTATAGATTAAATTAATTTTTAATGCAGGACTGAATTATTTCCCTGCATCAGTATCTATATTAACCGGTTTATTGTATTTCGTTATTAAAAAAAATTTTTTGATGAAAATTTTGAATTATAAATTTCAAAAAACGATTTATTTTATATTCCATCCTGAAACCAGTAAAACGGGAGTCTTTCCGTTTAAATCAGTTTTTGAAAAAGAACCTTTAATTACTCTTTCCTCACCAGGTAGCATAGAGAAATAATTATCTTCCCATTGTATGGGCAATACCGGTTCACCGGTTTTTCCACCGGTAACCGAGAGTACAATTTGAAATGCTAATTTGTTCGTGTTGTTAACCAGTTTCACTTCTACCTCATCGTTTCCGCCTGCACCAACAAACTTTGAGCTCACGTTTAATTGAACTTTTTCTAATTTATTAAGACCGGTCAGGTCGGCATAATCTTTAACCGGCGTCATCATCCAGTTTGCTTTCGCAGTATCAAGAACATCCTGCTTTGTTGATAAACAGTAAAAATTAGAGCTCACAATTTTATCCCCGTTAAATAATTTTAAATCCAGGAAATATGTTTTGTCTAAATTGCTGATCTCCGGGATCTGCAGAATATTTACAGCCTGGTCGGCCGGCAGACTGAGAGAAATATTTTGGGAATACCTCTCAGACAGATCAAAATTCAAAACACGAATTTTTGCGGTTAAACTGTTTTGAGAGAGCAAAGTATTATTAATTGCAGCTATTTCACCGCTGTTATAATTATAAAGTATATGTATGGGTTCACATGCTTTCATTGTTCCAAAAAAAGCGCCGCCGGGCATTAGATAATAATCATATAACTGCCACCATAATTTTGGCCATGCGGAATTAAGCATCCAGTGTATAACCCCGGTTGCCGAAAATTTATTTGATTCATGCGCTTCAAACATTGCCCGCGAGTTCTCGTAATTTATATATTGAGCTTTAGTGCAGTATTCTTCCACACTGCCGGGCATTCCGAGGCGTTTAAACAAAGCATCGTTATAATTCTTCAGATTGCCGAAGGCATTTTTGCCGCAATGAAAATTCCAGATACTATCCACCGGCCATAAATGGCCTGGGGGGATCATTTTTTTTATACTTTCAACAGGAGGTACTTCTGCACCGGGGCCGACTTCTGTATTAAATCCAAAAGCGCCGCCTTTGTTCTTATCACTCCACCAGTAAACAGGCGGAATGTAATCATAGGGCCCTCTCATTTTAACCCCGGTTTTGCCGGTTACAGGGCTTATATGTTCGGCAGCCGATGCTAAAAATGGTCTTGAGGGATCATCATTTTGCAGTATTGCCTGATATTTATTTTCCAGTTCCGGGCGGGGAGTAAGATCGCTTCCGTACAACCAGACAAAAATGCACGGATGATTTCTTAACCATTTTACCTGGTCTGCAAATGAATTTGAAATCAGTTCCATTTCCCGGGGGCTTTTAATAGCTCCGTAATCATCGGCGGGTTTTCCTATATAATCTTCCCATTCCCACTGGCAGCTCCATCCCGCCATTACCAGGATGCCGTTTTTATCGCACAGGTCGAACAGGTCATTGTTTGTCCCCCAAATTCCTTCTAGGCGTATAGCGTTCAGGCCCATTTGTTTAACATAATTAATTTGGGCTTTAATATTCCTGCTGTCATTCATAAGGAACAAATTATCAACCCAGCCTCCGCCGACTATTAAAATTTTCCTGCCGTTAAGTTTATACCCACGGAAGCCTTCTTCATTTATATAATCCGATACTTCGCGGATTCCAAACGTTGTTTCTTTTACATCGGAAATTTTCCCATTGATTTTAAAATTAAGTTTAAGCTTATAAAGCTCAGGCTTGCCAAGGCGGTACGTCCACCACAACCGGGGGTTAATTATTTTAAGCTGTGGGAACTCCTCCGGTGAGAATGTTATTACTTTTTTTTCAGCCGGCCCCAATTCAATTTTTTTGGAAAATTTTATTTGCCCGATTTCACCCGCTAATATTCCCGAAACATTTTTATTCTTGTTATTAAGCAGTTCTGCCGATAAAGTAAGTTCTGCACTTTTTAAAGTCTCCGTATTCACTTTACTTTGTACAAAGGGATAATTTACAGATACATCGCCGCTAACCATTATGCTGACATTTCTCCAGATTCCCATATTATTATCCGGGGGAGCCGGGTTCCAATCGACAAAGCCGATTGAGGGTTCACCTCGCTGCGGCGGGAATACTTCAACGGCTAATATATTCTTACCGCTTTTTTTAACAATAGCAGAGACGTCAAATTCGAACATCCGGTAAACACCCTGTACGGTACCGGAATCCGCAACAAGCTTACCGTTAAGCCATATATCTGCCCGGTAAATAATGCCTTCAAATTTTAATTTTATTGTTTTCCCGTTTGCCGTTCCCGGAAGATTAAATTCTGTTCTGTACCACCATGGTTTTTCAAATTCTTTTGCGGGAATATTTTTAAAATTATCGCCGTTAAAAATATCTTTATAGACTCCGTCATTTACTAATGTGCCCATAACAGTGGAAGGAACAACAGCCCTGTGCCAGTTAACGGGAAAATATTTTGTTGTGGAAATTAAAGAACCGGCTTCAGGAGCATTTTTGCAGGATTGGATAAGCCAGTTTTTGTTCAACGGAAGCATATATTCCATACTGCTTTCCCGGGAATAAATTTTAACCGTATAAACCGCAAGAAAAAAGATGAAAAAAATATTTGTGAAGTATTTTATTTTCCTGTAATTATTCATTTCGTGTCTTTTCACATACTACATCCATAAATATTCTATAAACAGCATTGCTCATCTTCAACGTCGGGGGTAAACCGTTCCGCCAGAGGCGGACACGTAAAACGGTTATAATGTTTTAAATGCCTTATCATTAACACCGCGATTAATCGCGGTGTTAATGATACTACTCTAATTATTCATAACTGTTTCACTTGTCCGCCTCCGGAGGAAAAGCCAAGAAAGTCCTGGGATCATTATCCCCCCGAGTTAAAACTCGGGGCTACTTAATAATATTATTAATATCTGCGTAACTTCAGTTAATTAACATAAATAGTTATCGCATTTGAAGTTTTTGTGTTTCCGTTTTCATCGGTTGCAACAGCTTTTATTTTATGCCTTCCACCGGGTACATTAAACCATACCCAGTCAAAGGGAGCCCTAGTATCATAGCCCAGGGAAACATTATCGCCAAAGAATTCTACTTTTATAACACGGCTTTTCCTGCCAGTTTCATTTGTATTAATTATTACGCTTGAGCCTGCGGAATATGCGCCTTCATTCCGGGGCTGTGATATACTGATAACAGGAATGCTTTTCCCCCGCCGGGCTTTATCAATTTTTATATCGGGCATATTGCGTGTATATATCGTATTAACCAGGGAACCTGCAGAATCATCCCCGCTTATTTCCCAGAACATTAATCCCCGCAGATCGTATGCATCAACATAACGCGATTTCAAGGCAATTGATTTTGGATCATCAAATGTCCAGAATATTTTTTTCTGCCGGTTGTAAAGCCAGGGCGCCATAGCCAGGGTATCCCAAAAATAACTGCATCCGTTCAGTTGCAGGGTGTTAAAATTTGAATAATTGCTAAGATAGTTCTCAGGAGCGGAAGCAGAATCTTTTCCGGGCTGATACAAGCCATTATTTGTTGAGTCAACATTGAACCAGCACTTTCCGTAAAAAGCTGCGCCGGGCACAAGCTTGCTGCCGTTAACCCCTAATGAATCAATAAAGTAACGAACGGTTTTGTCAAGTGAAAGCTGACAGCTGTAATCCGTAGTATCGGCAGGCGAAGAGAATAGATTAGTATGATGAGCAGTTACTTTATCCCAGCTTCCGTGGTAATCATACGTCATCAGGTTAAACCAGTCCAAATATTTCTGAACGCTCTTAACATCATAATCATCCAAATTTGGTTTTGCGGCTGGTACTGCCGCGGTTAAGATTAAATGCGGATTTATTGCATTTAATTTTTCCCTGAAAACTTTCAGGAGCCCGGTAAAATTTTCTTTATCATTTGCATTATAATGTGTACCGTCCGGGCCCCCTTTAACAGGGAATTCCCAATCAAGATCAAACCCGTCAAAAATATCTGCTGCAATTCCTTTTTTAATTCCGGTACTGTCTACAGCTAAGTTCCCGAGTATATATTTATTAATACAGTCTTCAACAAATATTTTTCTGGATGAGGGAGTAAGTGCGGCATCGGAAAAATAAGTACCTCCGCCCCAGCCCCCGATTGATAACAATATTTTTATACCCGGGTATTCCAGCTTTAGTTTTTTCAGTTGGTTGAACTGGCCTCTTAAAGGCTGGGACGAATCATCCGGGACGCCGTCAATGCTCATGTCCGCCGTATAAACCTGCTGAAAATTAGCCTTAGGATTCAAAGGTTTAAGCACAATATTCCCGGCAGAGTCAGGAGCGGGTTCAGCAAAAGCAAATATCAACACTGTTATTTTACCTGCCGAGCCCGAAGTTTTCAGATTTTTTACAATATAACTCTGCCAGGCTGCGCCATACCCGGGATAGTAAGCAATGATCTCTTTCTTTTGCCCTGATATAAATATTTGCAATGAGAATATTATCAGCAATAATATTTTAGCGAACTTTTGAAACATAAAACCTCAATTAATTCCGGTTAAGATATATTTGATTTATCTATTATGTTTATGGTTGTAGAGACAGCCTGTCCCGATTCCTTATCGGGAGGGCATGCCCCGTCTCTACGAAATTAATTCTTAAAGAACTCATCCCGAATTTGTTCGGGGGTAACTCAGAAGAACTCACCCATACCCCTCTCTTTCAAAAGAGGGAAAAAAGGGGTCGGGAATCTTTTTATTACCCCGGGTTTGCACCCGGGGCTACAAATATTTCATCCCTCCTTCCGAAGGAGTGCCTTCGGGAGGAATTTGAAAGAGGGACTGGGCCGCCGCCTAGGCGGGGCGAACGGGGCAGGCATGCCCCGTCTTTACACCAAGCCCATAATTACTTCTACATCATTCACGGTTCCTTTAGCCTGTATGGGAATGATGCCGTTTACATTTTTCCCGTTGAGTAAAACCGATTTAACTCCTTTTTCAATTCCTGCGGGGTTTTTTACTTTAATCTTATAAATTGCACCTCGCCATTTTCGTTCAACCTCAAACTCCTTCCAGTCTGAAGGAATGCAGGGATCAATTTTCAGCCCGTTATACATAGGCTGGATTCCAAGTATATATTTTGTAACCGCTGTATAAAACCATGCTGCCGTTCCTGTAAGCCAGGGATGCCTTGCCCTGCCGTATGCTGTATGATCTTTACCCATTATAAACTGGCAGTAAGAATACGGTTCAGCCTGCCTGATTTCTATTAAATCATTTTGGTTATATGGTAAAATTGAATCATAAAATTTCATCGCCGTATTGCCGTGCCCTAATTTGCACTCGGCAATAACCGCCCATGGATTCGGGTGGCTGAAAATGGAAGCATTTTCTTTAATGCCTTTATACACACGCGTTATATACCCTATATCGTCATTCGGTTTGGAATAAGCCGGAAGCACTAAATGGATACCGTATTCGGAATATAAATTTTTATCAACAGCATCCATACATTTTTCTGCGCGTTCACCCGATGCAACGCCTGAATAAACAGCCCAGCTTTGTGCATTTAAAAATATTTTACCTTCTTCACTCTGGTTGGTGCCGATTTTAATTCCTTTTTTTGTGAATCCTCTTATATACCATTCACCGTCCCAAAGTTCTTTTTCGCATGCTTCTTTCACTTTGGCTGCCATCTTCGAATATTTTATTACATCGTTTTCTCTACCCAATTGCTTTGCAGAATCAATAAAAATTTCAATTGCCCAGTAATGTTGAAAAGAAACCATTGCGCTTTCACCGCCGCCAAGATTCAGGCAGTCGTTCCAATCGGCGCGCAAACCCTGGCAAATGCCGTTTGCGCCGATGTATTTAGCAGAAAAATCCAGTATCTTTTTTATATGTTCATAAACTGTACCTTCACCGCCGTCGGCATAAGGGATAACCTGTTCAAAGAAATTCAGTTCGCCGTTCTCAATAACCCATTCACAAATAGAAGCAACAAGCCACAGTGCATCATCTGCGCAAACGTCTTCCATCCCGTGAACAATATCGGCGATGTTTTGTTTGGGTACAACTGTTGGAAGTTTAACACCGGGAAGTTTATTTTCAGAGGGTTCAAAAACATCCGGGTCAAATAAATGCAAACCATACCCCATGCTTGTATGCCCTTTAAGCAATTGAATAATGCGGTATTTTGTTTTTTCCGGGTTGCTGTGCACAACACCCATTATATCCTGTGAAGTATCCCGGTAACCAAGCCCCACTCTGCCGCCGACTTCCACGAAAGAACCAAAACGCGACCATACTACGCAAGTCTCTGCCTGGTACAGCGTCCAGATATTTATCATCGTGTCCAGTCCTTTATGCGGTGTTTTACACTGGAATATTGAAGTTTTCTTAGCCCAGTAATTTTTCAAAGCTTCAAATGCCGAATCAACCGCCTCCAGGTCGGAATATTTTTGCTTTATTGCTTTACCTTTTTCTTCCCTTGAACCCACTCCCAGCATAAATATTAAACGTTTATTTTCACCCGGCTGAAGATAGACAGTTTTATGAAGTGAGCCGCAGTGGTTGCCGCCCAGCTCAGAACTGTTGCTGCACTTACCCTGGTCAACGGCGGCAGGATTTGTTTCGGTCCTGTAATTGCCAATAAACGAATCGCGCACACAGTCATAACTATCGGGATTAAAATTGGAAGCAAAGAAATGGTAAGTCCACGGTTCATAAAAAAAATCGTACTCTATAATTCCATCGCTGTAGTTAGATCCGCTTGCATACAGGCTCATTTGAAGATTTTGATTATCAATTTCAACATGATGAAAAGAAAATTCCACGTAAGAAAACACGCTTAGTTTCCGCGGTTTGCTGCCTGTATTTTTTATATTAACGTCCCACAGTTCAACATCATCTCCCCTCGGGATAAAAAGTATCTGTTCAGCTTCTATATCGTTATACCGGCATTGAAATTTTGAATATGATAAACCGTGGCGGCAAATGTATTTTGCCTTAGTAAAATCTTTACCAGCGGGCTGCCATGAAATGGTCCAGTATTCTCCTGTTTCATCATCGCGTATATAAACATAATGCCCCGGCCTGTCTAAAGGAATTCCGTTCTGCCGGAACCGTGTTACCCGGTGGTGTTCTGTAGATTTATAAAACGAATAGCCGCCGGCATTATGCGAAATAACTGTGCACAGATCATCAACACCAAGATAATTCGTCCATGAAACAGGAATATCAGGGCGGTCAATTACATATTCTTTATTATCATCATCAAAATAACCGTACTTCATTAAGTACTCCTTAATTTTAACCTGTAAATTTATTCGTTTGTCTGCTCTTCTTCTATTTTTCTGAACGGTACAAACCATGTAATTAAGAATGATGGAATAGTTGCAATCATCACCCAAAGGAAAAAGTGTTTGTAGCCGAGGAAATCGCTGACAAACCCGCTGAGGGCCGAAGGAATCATCAGCCCCAGATTCATTATACCTGTAGCAAATGCATAGTGCGCCATTTTATATTTTCCGGGAGCAATCTGCTGCATCATATATAAAGTAAGCCCGATAAACCCGGCGCCGTATCCGAAATATTCGAACACCACGGCGGTACCTATTGTATATAAACCTGCCGGCAGATAAAAAGCCAAAAACACATAAACACCGAATGGAATATTAAAAAAGGCGCAAAGAATAAACAACGATTTTCTTAAACCGAATTTAGAAGTAAAATACCCCGCAAGAATAGAACCGAGTATAAAAGCAGCCGGAGGAAAAAATCCGTAGATAATTCCGATTTGAGAGGTAGATAAACCGATACCTCCTGCAGACCGGTCTGCTCTTAAGAACAGCGGTACAATCTTCATGGCCTGCCCTTCCGCAAACCTGTATAAAATAATGAAAGCAATTCCCCATGCTATATATTTTTTTTCGAAGAAAGTTATAAATACTTTTCTGAAAGTTGCAAAAGCTTCCTTAGCTGATTTTATTGTTTCCGAACTGCCGCCTACGGGAAGCATCTTTGAGTGATAAATACTAAGCACAACCATTATTGATCCGAATATCGCCATTACTATAGTCCACGCCGGAACAAGCCCTATAGATTGTTCAAGCTGGCCGGCAATAAAAACAAAAGCGCCCTGCGATAATACTTTTGCCACATTATAAAATGCGCCCTGCCAGCCGATAAATTCGGCCTGCTCTTTGGCATTCAGAACGTTTATATAAACGCCGTCCGCGGCAATATCATGGGTAGCGCCGTTAAAGGCGATAACGGCAAAAAAAGCAAGAGAGTAGCCAAAGAAATTATGCGTTTGCAAAGTAAGAGCCAGGAAACCGAATGATATACCGCCGATGAATTGTGTGGCGACAACAAAATATTTTTTTGTTTTGAACATTTCAAGGAACGGCCCCCATAAGGGTTTCAGAGTCCAGGGGAACATGACAATTGTAGTAAAGAAAGCAATCTGCGCATCTGATACCTTCATCGCTTTATACATTAACACTGAAACAACATTTATAACAATAAACGGCAGCCCCTCGGCAAAGTATAATGTAGGCACCCAGAATGCAGGATTTATTTTCTTTACAACATTGTTAGCCATTTTATTCCTTAATAAAAGTATAAAGTTCCTATTTTAAAGTAAGCAGCGCTAAACTATTCCTCCGGAGCAGGCTGTTGCATAGCAAAAATATTTTTTTTAGTAGCCCCGACTCTTTAAGTCGGGATCGGTAAATTCAACAAAACCTTAGGACTTTAGTCCGGTGTTGTTTTTTTTTGTTTGCTTGAGCCAAAGGCTCATCCGCCTCTGGAGGAACAGTTTATCCTCCGCCGGTTAGGAAAAGAACAAAAAAAATTATTGAATAACTATTAATTTATTGATTTTTCACACAGCCTTTAAAAGTCGAGGCAATTTAATAATAAAATTTTTTGTAACACTAATTATAATCTGTAAAAAAATCAAACAGAAAAAAATATACCGGGACAGCCGTAAAGCCAATCCCGGTATTTTTTTAACCAACCGTAGGAGACTACTTCATTAAAAGCATTTTCTTAACTGATACAAAAGTACCTGCTTCAATTCTATAGAAATAAACACCTGATGCTAATCTGCTTGCATCAAATGAATACGAGTAGCTTCCGGCCTGCATAAACTGATTAACAAGAGTAGATACCTTCTGGCCAAGAACGTTATAAATTGCTAAACTTACATTAGAAGGTTTTTCCAATGAATAATTAATAACTGTGCTCGGGTTGAACGGGTTTGGATAGTTCTGTGATAATGAGTATGTATGCGGCACATTAGAAACTGTTTTAACTCCGGTAACTTTTCCGGTAAACCAGTATGGATCGCCTAAGGGCAAGCCGTCTGTACTTGCGCTTTTAACAGAAGAACTGGAATATTTCAGATCAGCGCTTTCAGGAAGCGGCCAGGTAGGAGTCCAGTTTGCAGCGCTTCCAACCTGCGTTTTCTGATAAGAATAACTCTGTGTGGTTCCGGTTCCGCTTCTGACAGCAGCAACCCACGCCAATAGTCCGACACCGTATGTAGTATCTGTACCCGGGCTTAGAGCTTTATCTATTGTAGGACCAAATCCGGGATCAACATTCTGATTACCGCTTTGAACAAAACCAGGCCATACTGAATTACCAAACATAGCAGCAGTTTGAGAATTCATGAATACTGGAGTATATAACGAGTCAAATGCAGTTGTAGCAGTATCATTCCAGGAAGTCCAGAATGAGGTAAGCCCTGATGACCAGAAATAAGCGTTGTTTTTTACTTCAACTTTACGCAATGCTTCTGCTGCCAGAGAATCTGCGGAACCGGCTTTAGCATGGCCGAGCAGAACTGAATCTTGAAATGCGCTGAGAGGAGCAAAATAAAATATAGAAGGAATACGGGGAGGTGCAATTTCATCCCATCCTCCGGCATATTCTGCATGTGTTTCGCCGACTGCATAAACATTATAAAAAATATTGTTATCGAGTTTCGCGTTTACTACCTGCTCCGACCAGAACGGGCCCTTAGATGTTAGAAGCACGTCGTTATGAGAAAATTCAAAATACTTTGTAACCCCTGTTGTAATAACCGGTCCCATAGCTATACCGAGCAGAGTATTGTACTTGATAGAAATGGTATCTGTGCTCCAGGCGCCTGCGTAGTTTTCACTGCGAAGAAGTTCCGGAACATAATATGCTGAAGCTACATCAATACCGTTCCTGAACTTGGTATTTGTAATAAAAAATTTATCGGCATTAGAACTATAACCGATTTCAAATTGGGAGATTTCATCAAATACGCAATTATCAATAGTAAGACTTATACTGTCGGCTGAAACCTGCACGCCCTGGCCGGATCCGGTGTTGTTGGCTTTATTTGGTGCAATGCCGAGAATATAAAGATTTTTCAGAGCTACAGAAGTACGTGCGCCGGTTAATGTGAAAAAGATCCCCGGTATTGATCCGTCCGAAAGAATATCGGCTTCAATACAGGGAAGCTTACCTGTTGTAGGATCAGGCACGCCGACAATTGATACACCCGATTGCAGTGTGATAGTTGCATCCAGCAAATAAGTAGTATCAAGAGAGACAAGCTGATAGACACTATGTTTTTGCACGCCGTTAGTAGCATCGGCGGTAATAATTTGATCAATAGTTGCCCCGCTTGCATAGACGTTTAGTGTGCCGCTTTGAGAAAATGACTGTCCGGGTGTTAATATCAACACCATCATCGCAAGCAGAACTGTTGTTTTGAATAAAGCTTTCATGAAAGAGCTCCTTTCAGTTAGGAATAAATTAGTTAATTATTTTAATTTCGATAGAATTCCTTAAGTAAACGATTCTATCCGGAACAATAGAAATTGCAGCGAAAAAAGATTCACCTCCTTGATTGATTTCGGCCATTAAATATATTTTTTAATTAATTGTTAATATTCAGTTTATTTTTATTGTTGATTTTTTAGATATAACTTTCTTAAAAAAATTATAACTCTACACGAATTCCCAAATCGGCGGTCATGCCGTAGTCCTGTTCAGACTGCGGAACGCCTGTGGGCGCCTGAATGAGTTGGATATCAGACTCACCGTTGAGATTACTAAGATCGCCGTAAATTTGCATTCCATACCAGGGAAGATTTTGTTTAGCCGAAAGATCCCAGCGTCTGTATGCGGCTGTAGTTGTTCTCAACTGGGGCCAAAAGTCCGGGCCCGAGAAAATATCGTCCTGGTAGATCATTGAAACCCTTACGGAGAATCCTTTGTAATCGTAGCCTAAGGATAAATTGATTATATTGTCGGGCTGATATAAAAGCCTGGCAGTATAGGAAGTTGTATCATACACTAAAACGCGGCCCACTTTTTCGGTGTTGACAAAAGGATATTTCTCGCTTGAGAAAGTATGGGTATAGTTGATATCAAGAACAATCCCGTTAAATGGTTCCGGTAAATACCACAAATAAGTCTGCCAGTTAAATTCCAAACCATAATCGGTAGCCTGGTTGGCATCATTAAGATAAGTTGTTACCTCATACGTTCCGCTGGGCGATACCGTTGCTAAATTGGGAGGAAAATACTGCAGTGCACTTCCTCCTGTAACATAGAAGCTGTAAGGATAGATAAGGTTATCGATATGTTTGAGAAATCCTCCGATTGTAAGCAGACCTATAGTATTATCAAAAACCGATAAATTCAGGTCATAATTTGTAGAACGTGAAGGTACTAATTGAAAATTATTATATGCGATAGTAGCTGCTCCGGAAACATCAATTCTGGGTATGATAGCATTGTAATCGGGATAAGCTAAAGTATTGGTATATGAAAGGCGTACGTCAAGCCATGACAACGCTTTATACCTGAGAGAAACATCCGGCAGCCAGAAACCGTGATTTAAGGTAACAGTTGTATCATAGTGATTGTATGCCCCTCCAAGTGCTGATTGCGTATTCTCAACTCCGCGTGCCCCGGTGTATGTTGTCTGCAGATTCTGATAGCGAATTCCCGGAATCAAAGTAATTTGCGGGCCGATATTGGCTGTTGCCATAACATACACAGCGCTTTGGTCTTCATTTCCCGTATAGTTATTTGTGGTTGAATTAAATTGGTCGTTGAAATATGATATTGCATCATGATTTGCAATTAGTGCAGCATTCTGCCGCAGGAAACTTGTTAATTCGGAAAGCATACCAAAATTCTGCGCGTAATTCATCTGATAATTCCCGGAAAGGAATTTTCCGTAACTGAAACCGGGATCCAAAAAGGCGGACATCGGAAGGCTGGTGGAGTTTGAATAACCGGCTAGAGCCGGAAAGTGATTTGCAATTAAATTGTCTACGTACTGAGCGCTTAATATCCCCAGACCCTGTGTACCGGTGGTATTATAATAATACGACCTGGTTTGGTAACGGTACATGCCGCCGAATTTAATTACCGCAGTAATATCGTCCGAAATATTTGTATTTGCATCGAAATCCAATGAAGCTGTCAGTGCGCGCGCGCCTGAAAAGCTGCCCGTGTTTGAAAGAGTATTTAAATAAGTGGAAGCCAGATCATTGTTCGCGGTCTTCGGTATGATCTCGGGATCCAAATTCGGCTGGTTAGTTAGCCCGCCCAGCCCTGCAGAACCTTGCTGAAATGTTACCGACCAGTCCTGCGGATCTTTGGTTTCAGTGTATGCGTGTGAAAGAACCGCGTCCATATGGAAAATCGGTAACTGATACTGAAAATCAAGAGCGTTTGTTATAACACTTAATGTGCTGCGTGAGTAGTTCATTGTATAGTTGTGAACGTTGCTTCCTGCACCGCCTGTGATTCCAAAATATTCGCCGCGGTCTATCTGATCCGTGGTACCGGTACTGAGAAAATTGGAAAACTTTAATGTTCCTAATGGTAAAACATAATCCATTACAACTGCTGCATTGGAACGTTCTCTGTCTCTTGATATGTCGTCTAAATTCAAACCATTCGTTATATACAGCGGTATAGTATTTCCATCATTTGAATAACTGGCTCCGAGCTGGTTTGAGGCCAGATTCTTGCGTTCAATGTCTATCTGAGCAAAGATCCCGAACTTATTGTCAAACAGCCTGTCCTCAATACTTCCGACATACTTATAATTATTAAGATTGTTATAAACATCTGAAAGCGCATTATAACCTCCCTGGGCAAGCAGGCCGATCTTCGGCGCACCTGATTCGGTTGCACGCGCCTCCCGCAATTGTAGGTCTACCGTACCGCCAATTACTTCAGCGCTCATATCCGGGGTAACGGTTTCGGAAACCTTCATACCTTCAAGCATGTTTGATGAAACCATGCTTAGGTCTACGCTTTCATCGTTCGGGTTTGACGATGTTAACTGTACTCCGTTCACTAAGATCCTGTTAAACTTGGGAGCCAGTCCGCGGATAACTACTTCGTTCGCTTCGCCGCCGCTTCTGAGTACTGAAATACCCGGCAGCCTGCCGATGGATTCCGCTGCATTAGCATCGGGCAATTCCTGGATTTTTGCCGCAGAGACTACGTTAACAATATTATCCGATGAAAGCTGCTGGTTTATTGCCTGCTGCTGACCGCTCGCCTGTGCAGTAACAACAACGGTTTCACCTTTTATACCTACGGCTTTCAATTTAAAATCCTGTTTTACCCTGGCGCCTTCAGTTACTTTGATTGCAATATTCTGATCAACATAGCCGATATAAGTTACGTGAATAGTATAAGACCCGGCAGGCACATTAGGAATAACATATTTTCCATCCATATCGGTTGCCGCGCCCATGCTTGTACCGGTAAGCATAACGTTAGCGCCGTATAGCGCTTCACCTGTCTCAGCGTCTTTTACGAACCCCTCAACATTCGACCCTGCTGCAGACAGCGGAGTTCCAATAATAGTTACAAGAAAAGCAAGAATATATAAAACGGTAATTATTCTATGCATTTTATTCTCCTACGGTAATTAATGATCATAATTTTTATTTTATATTTTTTTAAGCTTCCGGATATTTTATTTTTAATTTAAAAGGATAAATTTTAGTTAAACGAATTTTTGTAACTCAACTGTATTTTTAACCATCGACTGTTTTGCAAACTCACATGCTCCGTAAACTGCGGCTTTGCCGTTCTGCAGGCCGGATTTAAGTATTCTTACTTTACCTTTATACATGTTCAACAGATTTTTTTCGAAATTAAAATTTGTAGGCTTCAGCAATAATTCATCTGCATCTGCAAGGCCGCCGAACAGTATTATTGCCTCAGGGTTAAAAACTGTTACTACATTTGCCAGGGCTTTTCCAAGTATTTCCCCGGTATAATTAAAAACATCCAGTGCAACCCGGTCGTTTTTCAATGCTAATTCGAAAACATTTTTACTCGTCAGTTCATTAAAAGAAATATTTCTTAATTCACTGGGAGCGCCGGAAGCGCTTAAGAATTGACTGACGCTTCTTTTTATTCCTCTTGCAGAGACGTAAGTTTCCAGGCAACCCTTCCGGCCGCATGTACATTCCCTTCCGCCGTGCTCTATGATAATATGACCAAGTTCGCCAGCAAGGCCGTTCTCTCCGCGCATCAAATGGCCGTCGACAAAAATCCCGCTTCCAAGCCCGGTGCCTAAAGTAAGAACGATAAAATTTTTCATATTCCTTGCAACGCCGAAAACATGCTCTCCAAGCGCTGCAGCATCGGCATCATTAAGTATTGCCACGGGAATATCAAAATGTTTCTTCATCATTTTACTTATGTTAACATTTTCCCAATTAAGGTTAACCGAAGATTCAATTGTACCTTTAAGATAATTTGCACCGGGTGCGGCCAGGCCTATGCCGCCTAAGAAATAGCCGGCCTCCAGGCTTTTACAACTTTCTTTTATAATGCCGGCCAGCCGGTTAAAAAAATCATCCGCTCCTTTTTCCGGGTATGTTTTAAATGAATTTTCCAATAATATATTATTACCCAAATCCACTACGCCGAAAACAGTATTAGTACCTCCGATATCAACTCCAACCACAATCTCTTGTTTATCCACAATATTAGCACTCATTTTTAATTTCTCAATTTAAATTTTTTACTGAAACATACATTGTTGGTTGTCACAACAAACTAATTATCAAATCAAAAAAATATTGCATTAAATATTTCATTTTTAAGCTATAATTTTATAACCGTCGAAAATTTCTTCAATTGCTAAAGTCGCGGCCCCAATTAAGCGCGGCAGGGTTTTTAAAGAAGTAGGAAGAATTTTAATATTTTTCTCCCTTCCGAAATAAGCACGCTGCGTAACCACTATCATTATTTCCGGGTAAATTATGTCCCAAACCTGTGTAACTTTTCCGCCAATTATTATAGCGTAAGGATCAATTGCCTTAATAATATTAGCAATACCAAGGCCCAGGTAATACCCTGTTTTTTTCAATATTTCTACTGCGGTAGGGTCATTTTGCTTTGCCAGGTCAATAATATCCTGGGCAATAAAATCAACGGCATGATCAAGCTTTCCGGGTTTTTTTGCTATATAACTGTTTACGATTGCCCTGTCTGAAGCGTAAGCTTCCCAGCATCCGTTATTGCCGCATTTACAAAGTTCACCGCCTTCAAAAATTACCATATGGCCGAATTCACCGGCTGCTTTAAATGCACTATCCATAAGTTTGTTTCCGATAACAATTCCGGAACCAATCCCATGCCCTACGGAAAGGAAAACAAAATTAGATAAATCAATAGCATGGTCACCAAACCATAGCTCTGCAAGGGCGGAAGCTTTAGCATCATTTCCAATCGAGATATTTTTTACACCTGGAAGCATTTTCCTGAGAATTTCTCCAATATCAAAATTTTCCCATCCCAGGTTAGAGGCAAAATTTACAGTTAGTTTTTCCGAATCTACTATACCGGCAATTGTAACCCCCAAACCTTCCAGGCTCTCAATCCCCATTTGCTTTTGTAATTTTAATAGTTCTGTTACGCATTTTTCAATAAAATCTTCGGGGACTTTTGAATCCGTTTCAATTTCAGCAATATTTTTAATACTGCCGTCTATATCAGATATAGCGATACGCGTTATAGACGAATCAATATTTATTGCGCCCACAAAATATTTACCCAGTTTCAGGAATAAGTTTAGAGGATTTCTGCCGATGTTCTGGTCTTCATTAACCTCTTCATAAATCAGATCTTCTTTAAGCAGTTCGGAAATAATGCTTGAGACAGTGCTCTTATTCAGCCCGGTAATCCCGGCAATTTTAACCCTGGAAATAGGCTGTTTTTCCCTTATGATATTCAGTATCATACCGCGGTTTATCCCGCGAAGAATCTTAGCATTTCCTGTAATTAAATTTGAACTTTTAGGGCTCATAAGAAAATAATTTAATTTGCTAAAGGTGAAGAATTAGTTGGTTGCTTAAACAAACTAATTAAAACTAAGGAAAAGTTTTTTTATTGTCAAGTGCTTGGGTACAAAAAAATTCCGCGGAATTAGAAATTATCTATTAATAGCGGCGGTGAAAAATATTTTTACGAGATGTAAGAATGAAAGATCGCTTTGTATCGTTACTCTACGGTTCCGGAAATATGCTATCTAAGACTCTACTAAGCTGCAGAGCAGCGACATGCTTGTAGCAAAGCAACTCAACCGAATAAGTTTATACTTTAACCTTTCTTTTTGAAAGCGGCTTGTATTTGCTAAAATTAATACCCTCTTCAATATAGATTTTAATTAAAGACTGATAAGGCACGTCCATTTTATTTGCTTTAGTCTTTAATTTGGAAATTGTAATTTCAGGCAGCCTTATAGAAATAGCTTTGGTTGTAGGCTTAAGATTAGGAAAACTTATAAGCCGCCCCTTTGACCAATCGATGTAGTCCATACTATTATGAGTTAACCAAAATTCTCGTTCCTCATCCTCATTTTTAAATTCAGGAATTTCTTTTAACTTTTTCATAAAACAACCTTTCATATTTATTCATAACCCTTGCAGAGATTACACGGACTGCTTCGTTTCTAATTGTGAATGAAATAATTAACTCCTTACCACTATCAGTATGGCCTAAAACATTATACCTTTTTTCTTTTTCATTTGAGTGCTTTTCATCAGGTACAGCCCATAAAGGAGTATTTAAAAATACCTGTTGAGCTTCAAGAAAGTCAACATTATGTTTTATCTTGTTTTTATTTATATTTCCGGCATCCCATTCAAACCTGACAGGTTCCGGTAAATCTATAATGCTCATAATTTAATTACGTATATATTAACAATATACACGACTAATAAATAAAAAGCAAACGTATTATGAATTGTAAACATTAAGTCAAGATATTTCTCTCCGTGAGAAAAATTCATTCATTTGAGAAGGATAATACTTTGGCAAGTCCCATAACCGGGAACCCGCGGGTAAGCGTTTACAATAATTATTACCCTGCAGCGGTCATTAATACAATAACATATAAAGTACCAGGTAATATCCTTTTGTACTTGGCGGAATTATAAATGATGAACTTCATCCTGTGAAACCTGTAATTAACGTGCCTAAAGTAAAAGAATCCCCTCCCCCGCCAAAATTGGATTATAAAATTACAGGCGTAATTATAAGTGGCGACGATAAACTTGCAGTACTTGAAGATGTTACCAATTGGCCATAACTATTTGAATTGTATCGTGTAAAGCCATTATAGAAAGCAAGAATTGGACAAGGAATTAATCCTTCTATATCAATTAAACTAAGTGGATCACATAATGCATAATTATAACCACTCCACCCTGGGTATTTCGAATTCATGGGGTCAACGCTATGCCATATTCCTAGTTGGCTGTAATAATAGCGGGCACCGAAGTAATCGTACAATGATTCAATATCGCGCTCTTTCCGTGTGAACATGTATTTATCGTTAATATCGGTACCGGTATTGTAGCTTCTTACATACTCACCGTAGGGATAATAATCCTGCGCACTTACCGTTCGACCCTGTTCGCCCATAAATTCACTTTTGATTTCAAGATTATTGGAAATATACAAATGGTTTTTATAATAGTGTAGGGCTGTTTTTAATATTTGAATTTAAAGAAGTGCATGGGTTACATCGGCCTCCCCTTAAGCCCCCGCCTTGATTGAATTGGGACCATCGTCCTGGCAGGAAGAGCAGGGCAGTCAGGCTTTATTAAGAAGGGGAAAAAGCTACATTTATAATAATATAGATACTATTCTTTCATCCAAATTCTTTCACTTTTAAAGAGATGCATTACGGTAGTTTAGGGGATGGAATTGATTATCATAATAAATAAATAATTACCCAAAATCCTGCAGAATCCGTTAAAAAATATTTGAATTATTTCAAATTTTTGCATTAATAAAAATATTTATTCATAATTAAATAAAATCTTTTAAAATGAGTATTTATACTCATTTTTTTTTCTATTTATAATTATATTTTACATGCGGTCTTTGATACGTCATTTCAAACATAATATAAGGGGTTTAATGATGGAGTCTGGGAATATTATTAAAGTTATTGCAGTTAGTGAATTTCAATTATTTCGTGATGCACTTATCTATCCTTTTCTTAATAATAACGATTTCCTTATTGTTGGGGAAGCCGATAACTATTCGAACCTTTTAAGTGAATGTAAGAAGACTAGGCCGGATATTGTATTGCTTTATTTTTCATCGTCAATTCATGATTCTTTATTCATAACTAAAAAGATAAAAGAATCATACTCCTCTGTAAAAACAATCATTTTAACAAAAAATGATAACAAGGAATCTCTTTTTTACTCATTAAAGGCCGGGGCATCGGGGTTATTATCAGTTGGTGTCAATAAGGATGAGTTAATTCGCGCTGTAAAGAAAATAAACAACGGCGAACGATATTTCGCAGAACAATTTTTAAAATCTGTTCTGAATTTACTTCATGATGGAAAAGAAAATGAAAGTGAATCTTTTCCTGAAATTGATAAAGTAAAATTAACAAAAAGGGAAAAAGAAATTTTATTACTCATTAGCAAAGGGCTTAAAAGCAAAGAAATTTCGGCTACGCTTAATATAAGTAAAAGAACGGTGGATAATATCAGAGCTAGTATAATGCAAAAATTAAATGTGAAATCGCTCGCTTCATTAATCAGGATAGCGATACTTTCTTCAACTCTTTTAAGCATACTAATTACATTTTTAATTTCTTGGCCCGCATGCTATTAATTTTTAGATAAATGATAAAACAGTCAATTATATTAACCGGTAATAAAGGGTATGCTCTTACCTTTGTTTTATTTATTAATATTTTAATTATTAGTTCAGTCTTTGTGTTATTAGAGGTAATCTACTTTTATAACCTTCGTCAAATAAAAGCTCTAAAAAAGACGAGACTGGATATGGCGTGTTATTCCGCAGTTCAAATATCGATGGCAGATACTACATATATTTCTAAGCAGGCAGATACACTAATGTGTGATTCCATTAAAGTCTACGTATATAATAGACAATTCGGACTGCTGAGAGAAATTATAACTTCCGCATTTAACGGAAGCGATTCAAGTTCTTACAAATGTATAATTGGGAGTAAATTGATACCGCCTTTTAATAATGCGGTTACTATTACCCATCCCAATGCTCAGGTAACCATTGCGGGAGCTACAAACATAATCGGCAATATGGAATTAACATCTAAAGGAATAACTAAGGGAAATATATTCGGAATAAGAAATTATAACGGTAATTACATAGAGGGCAATATAATAACTGATGAAAATTTACAGGCAAGATTTTTTAATGATTCTTTAATTACTTCTATTTTTAACTACAATAATGTTCCCGGGGCAGATTCTCTTTTATTAAGTAATACTATTATAGACAATAATTTTATTAGTAGAAATCTTCCCAATCAAAATTATGTTGTTAAAGGCAATTTAATATTAGGAGATAGTTTATATAGTAATTATTTGAACTTCATTAATTTTACCGTTGAAGGAAAAACTACATTCAGCAAAAGCTGCTTCACTGATTTGAATCTTACAATTAAGAGCGATTCAATAATAGTAATAGGAAATAACTGCCATATTGAAAATGCACTTTTAATAAGTAAAAGCGGTATTATTTGTGATAATTCATCCTTTAAAAATACCCAACTAATTGCGCGGGACAGTGTTATAATTAGCAGCTCATTCTCAGGCTACCCTTCGGTAATCGTTAATACCGTAAATACTTCCAATTTAAAAGAACTAAACAGCCATATTACACTTATAAATTCTATTGTTAACGGTACAATTATTCAGAATAATTCAATCGTCGGCCAGGTTAATAATAAATCAAAAATTACAATAGACAAACAAAGTAAAGTTCAGGGTATTATATACAGCGATAATAATGTTGAATTATCAGGAAAGTTATACGGCTCGATTTACACATATAATTTTTATTATTACAGCCAGCCAGGCGAATATATCAATTGGCTGGTTGATGTAAATATAAACCGGGAAAAACTTGATGCGTGGTTTCTTCTCCCGGAAGGATTTAAATCTAAAAACAATTATGAAATTATTTCAGAGAAATGGCTTTATTAAAAACGAAGGTTTTAGTCTAATGGAAGCATTAGTATCAATTGTTATAATTGGATTAATGAGTACTTTATTTTTCAGTTTCTTAAGCAATTCTATTAATAAACCATTACTGATAAACAGAGCAGAAGCGTTAGTATTGGCAAACAAAGAGATTCAAATTACTCTTTCTTCAAGAAATTTTCAGGATACAAGTTATTCCAATAATAAAAGCAATCTGACTCTGTATAAGCGTGTAGTTGAAAGTGGAAATTTATATGTGGTTCATGTTTCCGTTTTGTATAAAAATAAAACCGAACTAATTAACATTCCATTTGAGATTAAAAAATGAATTGCAATAAAAACTCCCCAGGGTTTACATTAATTGAAATATTGGTAGCAATAAATATTTCTGCGGTTTCAATTTTATTAGTTGTTTCATTTTTAATGTTCGCTCAGAAATATTTACGTTCTCTTAATTTTAAATATGATAAAAAATGGGAGTACAGTTGTTTCTATCTTTCATTAAGCCGTATACTTAAAAACGACGCAGTTATAGATTTTTCAGTCTCCGGTAAAAATTTATATTTAATAACTCATGAAAAAGATACTATTAATTTCCAACCGGGAACAGTTAATCTAAGAAATATTTATAAAATTGGAAATTTAGAACATATCTCATTGGAAATTATTAATGAAGGAAAACCGTTAGCTTCATATTCAGATGGAAATACTTCTATCGATGGGATAAAATATAATATTTATCAGGGCGAATTTAAGTTCGATGAAATAATTGTTAATACCTCTAAAGACAACAGTAATTACACTTTTAATTATTTTGTTCCCGCAATAAGCGGTAAAAAATTTAAAGATATGAAAAACGATGATATTTAAAAAAGTTTCAAATAAAGAACTGGTTGAGTTTATCCGGATTTTCAACCTGCTTTTATACTCAAAAGTCGGGATTACCGATTCATTGGAATTAATCCTGAAAAAAACCGGGAATGAGTACCTTCAGCAGATGTTAAAAGCTATAATAAAAGACCTAAAAGCGGGCGTTTCGCTTTCAAAAAGCTTTTCAAAATATCCCGGTTATTTTTCAAATATATTCATAGCTAATCTTAAAGTTGCTGAAGAGACAGGGCAGATTGCAGAAGTTGTGGGTGACTATTCCAACTATTTAGAGAAAATTCAAAATTTAAAACGGAAAATTGCCCAGGCTGTCCGGTACCCGGTATTTGTTCTGTTAATTGCAGTTGGAGTGGTGTTTTTTATGTTGTTCTACATTATTCCAACTTTTCAAAGTTTGTTTACTTCTGTTAAGACAAAACTTCCGGATCTTACTCAATTTTTAATGGATGTTAGTATTTTCTGTGTAAAGAATAACCTGATCATTTTACTCTTAGCGATGATGGTTGGAATAATGATCTATTCAATTTCAAAATCAAAAAGATTGAAGTATGATATCCTTGAAAAAGTTGTCTGGAGGCTGCCCCTTATTTCTACCCTATACCTGAATAACCTGCTTGCGCGGTTTTCACTAAGTATGGCTATACTGCTTAAAAGTAAAGTCGGGCTTATTGACGCTTTAAAAATTTCAAAAAACGTAACGGATAATCAATCTTTTCAGAATCAAATAGATAAAATAACCAGGAAGATTGTTAAAGGGGAATCATTTTCATCTAATCTTGAAAATTCAAAATATTTTGATTTCACTTTCACCCGGCTTCTGGCAGCAGGTGAAGAAAGCGCCGAACTTGACAAAGTATTTTATATTATAAGCGATTATTACAGCAAACAGTTTGATTACTACCTGGAAAGCGCTACTTCCCTGCTTGAACCGGCTTTGATTTTGTTTATAGGCATAATTGTAGCCGTAATTTTAATAGGATTATATCTGCCGATGTTTGATATAATTAATTATTTTGGAGTATAACATGAATTTCAAAAACTTAAAAAACAATGAAGGCTTTTCGCTTACGGAATTATTGGTGGTTTTGGTAATTATCGGGATCTTGGTTTTACTCGCACTTCCCCGTTTAATGCCGGTTGTTACTAAAGCAAAAACGGTTGAAGCTAAACTGAATTTAAAACAAGTTTATATACTGGAACAGTCCTATAAATTTGAGCACGATACTTATTCCTTGAATTTTTCAGACATTGGTTTTGAGCAGGAAAAATTAATAAAAGACGGCGGCACAGCCAGGTATGTAATAAAAATTGAAAAAGCCGACCAGACAACTTTTACTGCGTCTGCTACCTCCACAATTGACTTCAGCAATAAGGGTACATTCAACGTCTGGCAGGTAGATGAAAGCGGCATAATTAAAGAAATAACCCCGGAATAATAATATGAAAATAGATAAAGTAATCCTTGTAATTTTTATAAGCATCGCGCTTAATAGTTGTTATTTAATTTCCACTTCGCCGAGTATTTTAATAAAAAAAGACTTTGACGGCGATGGAATAGCCGTACTGGGCTTTTCAAAATACGGATCATTCCTTTCTGATAATATTGGAAGGATTGCCGCGGATAAACTTACAGATGCGCTTTTTTTAGACGGTAAATTTAATGTAATCGACCGGTCAAAGGTTAATCAAACCCAGGCGGAGATGGAAATAGCTTCCCCGGAATCTCTGTCGGCAGATCAGATCCAGAAACTGGGGCTAAAGCTCAAAGCAAATTATATTGTGCTTGGCCGTATTCAATGTTCCTCAAATTCGGAATATATAGATGACGGGTCCGATAAACAATTATTCATCAGCTTCAGGATTATATCCGTACTTAATTCCGAAGTAATCGGTATGGCAACCTATAAGATTAGTTCTAATGACGAGATAACAAATGCATTGAATAATTCAATGTCAACAATAGTAAAAAGAATTGTGGCCCTTAAATGATAGCTCTGATCATAATAACCGGGTTGATATCAGGCAGCTTTATCAATAACCTGATTTCATTTTATTGCGGCTTCTCCAAATTTGATTTTAAAAGGTCAAAAAGCTCATGCTGTAATAAGGAATTACCGGCTTATGAATTGATTCCTGTTATTAGCTTTATATTACTGAAAGGCAAATGCAGGCATTGCGGCGGGAATATCTCAATAAGGTACCCCGTTGTGGAGTCCGTATCGGCATTATTGCTTTTATCCTGTTTTGAATTATTTGGATCCGGTTTTTATTTTTATTTTTATGGATTCCTAACCTTTTCTCTATTAATCATTGCTGTTGTTGATTATTATAAATATATAATTCCCAATTCAATTACAGCTTTTATAATTGCATTATCCTTTCTAAAAATAATCTTTGAAAAAGATTTTTCCGTAGAAAAATTCTTACCGCCGGTGATAATATTGATTTTATTTTCAGGGATAAACTTTCTTACAAGTAAAATAAAACGGGTAACCGCTATTGGATCAGGCGATATAAAACTGCTGTCTTCACTCAGCCTGATTTTTAGCATTACACTTTCTTTTATAGGGATCTGGATTTCTTCTTTAATTGCGCTGCCCGGATTTCTATTAATTAAATTTTTCAATACAAGGTTTGCAGCCGAAAATAAGGTTCCTTTTGGTTTGTTTATTGCAATAGGTTATGTAATTATTCTTTTTTTTCAGCCGGGAATAAATTATTTTTTCAATTATCTAAGGGGATTGTAAATTGTATACATTGGAAAACATAAGCAGCGAAGCCATTTCAATCATTTCGTCAAAAAAAGCGTTTGAGAATTCTATAATTCCAATCAACGTTGAAGAAGGATCTCTTTTAATCGGTGTTCCGGATAAAAATGACCAAAAATTAATTAATGAATTATCTTTCCTAACGGGTTTAAAAATTAAGACTATTGAAATACCTCCGGATATTATTCTAAAAAGGCTTAAAGAAGTATATACAACCGGGAATCATCCGCAAACAGGCAGCATACATGCAGAGAGGCCTAACCTTGAACACTCAAACGTTGAGTTTGTAAATCAAATTATTTCCGGGGCAATAAAGAATAATGCAAGCGATATTCACTTTGAAGCCTATGAAAAAGTTTTCAGGATCCGCTACAGGATCGACGGGCATTTAAGGGAAATAATGAGCCTTTCCCATAATAAAAGCCTGGCAATAACGAGCAGGTTAAAGATTATGGCTAATCTTGATATCTCTGAAAAAAGGCGGCCCCAGGACGGCAAAATAAGATTCTTATATGATAACAAATATATAGATATACGTGTTTCCACATTACCAACCAGCTTCGGGGAAAAAATAGTCTTAAGAATTCTTGATAAATCAAGTCTGGAACTTGAACCAAAAAAGCTGGGGCTCTCCGAAAGTCAGTATGAAATTTTTTCCAAACATCTTCACCTGCCTTACGGAATGATACTGGTTACCGGCCCGACCGGAAGCGGAAAGACCACAACACTTTATGCTGCATTAAACGAAATTCATTCAATTGAAAAAAATATAATGACTGTTGAAGACCCTATCGAATATAACCTTAACGGGATAAATCAGACTAATGTTAAACCCGATTTAGGGCTGGATTTTGCTGCAGCATTGCGTTCTTTCCTGAGGCAGGACCCGGATATTATTATGGTTGGTGAAATAAGAGACAAAGAAACTGCAGAAATTGCTATCCGCGCTTCTTTAACCGGCCACCTTGTGTTTAGTACGCTTCATACTAATGATTCAATTTCTGCAATTACAAGACTGATTGATATGGGTGTAGAGCCGTTTTTGGTTTCCTCCTCCGTAAAATTAATTATTGCCCAGCGACTTGTAAGGAAACTATGTTCTTGCAAAATAAAATCAACTAAAGATAATTCTGCCGGTATTGATAATAATACCGGCTACAATAAAAAAGGGTGTGAAAAATGCAGTTATACCGGTTATTCCGGGAGGCTGGCTTTGTTTGAGCTGCTGCCTGTAACCGAAACACTGGCTGAATTAATAAGTAAACATTCCGGCTCTTCTGCAATAAAACAGGAAGCCTTAAAAAACGGGTTCACTTCGCTCCGGGAATCCGGTAATGAAAAAATTAAGCTTGGTATTACAACTTATGAAGAAGTCATTAGAGAAACATCATTATAAAATTGCAATAATAATTTTTATCTCTCTTTTTATAATTGGTAAAAATTTATTTTGCCAGGGGCTTAATTCCGGCATGCCTCCTAATTATGATAAAATAATACCGGCGCTGAATTTTAAGGACACCGATGCAAGGGATATTTTCAGGTCAATTGCTTATGAATATAAAACAAATATTGTAATTGAAAATACTATTAATAATAAAATTTCGGTTGCACTGTTTAATCTGCCCGTTATGGATGCACTGAAAATTATTGCAGGTGATAACGGATTTGTATTTGGTTACGACAGTATGCGCTTTTCTATAAAATCCAAAATAGTTGATACTCCCAAGGCAGCGCCTGTCCAATTGCCCGTAATCTCCTACGAGAAGGGGAAATTAAATGTTTCTGCAACTGATGTGGACATCCAAACTTTTATCTCAACATTACGGGACGCTACAAAAAAGAATTTCCTTCTTACAAACGGAACAACCGGAAAACTAACCGGCGTACTTAATAATATTAATTTAAGAACAGGTTTGAATAACTTGCTGATAAACAATGGTTTTTACCTTGTTGAAAAAGATTCTATATATTATATATCCAGGTCTCAGTACTTTTCCGGCACAAATACTTTAACTGAAAAAGTGAGGGGCTCTTACTGGGTAGGAGCTCATGATAACCTTGTTACAATCGATGTAAACCAGGCAAGCGCAGACCAGGTAATAAATGATATAGCAAATCAATTAAATCTGCAGATTGTAAAATTATCCGTCCCGGATGCAAAAGTCACAATAAAATGTTCTGAGGTTTCAGTAGAAACGGCATTCAATTATATTTTTGATGGATCTAAATTCTCTTACCGGAAAGATGAAAAAGCCTATATCATCGGTGATAAAGATTCCAAAAGCCTGCAGAATACCAAATTAGTTAAATTAGTGTACCTGAGAGCCGACAAAATAAAAGAGACAATCCCGGCTTCTTTGATCAAAGACGTAACGGTAGGAGTTTCAATCGAACATAATGCCATAATATTAACAGGCTCCAACGAATGCATCGATAATATTAAAGATTATATTCATTCCATCGATCTGCCAGTCCCTCAGGTTACAATTGAAGCCCTTGTTATTGATTATAATTTAACAAATGCCATGCAACTGGGAATATCAGCCGGTAAAACGGATTCAACCGTTACCGGTAGTCACAGTGGAACATATTTCCCGGGTATTAATGCAACTGCAAGCGGCACAAGAATTAATACATTTCTTAATGGTTTAGGTAATATTAATATTTTGGGGCAGAATATTAATTTTGCTAAGCTGGGGAATCTACCAAGTAATTTTTATTTAACTTTGCAGGCGCAAGAACAAAACGGGATTGCTAATGTTAAATCCAGGCCGATTTTATCAACTCTTAATGGGCATACTGCTTCCTTAAAAATCGGAACTATTCAGAATTATGTATTTACCGACTTAATGCCTATAACAAGCGTAACAAGTTCCTCATATATGCAAAAACAGTCACTTCAGCAGATAGAAGCTTCAATTTCGTTTGAAATCACACCATGGGTGGGTCCTAATAGTGAATTGACACTTGAGATAAAACCGAATTTTCAGACACCTGCAAGTAGTTTTACCGCCGATATAAACAATATTCCTGCAATAAATACAAGGGCAATGGTATCTACTGTCAGGCTCAGGGACGGCGAAACAATCGTGCTTGGCGGTTTAATACAGGATACCGAAAACAATACTGTATCAAAGACACCTTATTTAGGTGATATACCATTAATAGGTTTATTATTTACAAGTACAAATAAGACAAAAATAAAGAGTGAATTGATGATTTACATTACTCCACATATTTCTTACGGCGACGACCTTGGCAATGTATACTATGATTATTCAAACATGCAATAATAATTGTAAAGATAATTTTGCAAGCGGTAAACTGTTGAAACAGTTAAGGACAGACTTATTAGTATCATTAACACAGCGATTAATCGCGGTGTTAATGATACTGCATCCAATATTTCCTAACCGTTTTACGTGTCCGCCTCTGGCGGAACGGTTTACTCTCCTCCGTTAATATGAATCGGCAAAACAATTTATTAAATATTTATGAATACTAAATTTTTAAATAACTTAAGCCTTTTAAAAACCGCCGGGATAAAAAAGATCCTGGCGGTAGATATTTTCAATGATTACCTTAAGCTTACATTTCTAATAAGGAAAGAAAAACTTTTCAATATTTCCAACGATACGCTTTTAGAAAATATTTATGTCTCTTCAGTTGAAAAAATAGAATTTGAAAACGATTTAAATTCAATTCATGATTTATTACTCTCCTGGCTTGCGCTTAATAAGCTTGAAAATGTTCATATCCTGGTTGGAATAAATGAATGCCAGTACCAAAAAATTAATGTTCCCGTTGACGTGGAAGACGATGAATTATGGTTCCTTGAAAATAGTGAAAAGTTCCTGCCCGAAGGCAGATCTTCAAATGAATTTTCTTTTTCATACCAAAAGATAAAAGAGGACGAATTTGCCCGAAGTTACCTTGCTGCAATTACACGGAAAGATTACATTGATAAGATAGTCCTTGCATTCTCATTCCCTGAATTTGAAATCCTTGGCATCATGCCGTTTCTTTCTTCTTTTGTATTGAACAAAGAACTGCAAAACTCGAACAGGCTGTTACTAATTTTTCTAATTAACAAACTTCAATATGCTTTTGTTAATGAATCCGGTTCATTTGAACTGGGCGAACTTTATTACAACAACCCCGACGATCCCAATGATATAAGCGGCATATTATTAAATAACATTTATACGCTTGACCAGATGCTGGTTAAAAGCGATAAACCGCTGGATGGGCTGACAATAATTACTTCAGCGCCAACCGGGCTGGAAGAGCCCATACGCGGCTTAATATATGAGAACCTTAGTGTTAAAATAAATTTTTATAATACTAAAATGGAAAGCCAGGCAATCCCTTCAGCGCTTACATTAACTGCATTATTTGAAAACTTTGAATCAAGGATAAATTTTCTTCCAACGGATCTTTCTTTAGCCGGAAGCTCTAAAATAGAAAAACGTATATTCTTAAATTCGGTTTTCATATGCGGCGGTGTTGTACTTATTCTGCTTCTCCTTTCAAATTTATTTTCACTTTATTCACAGAAGGCACAGTCGGAAAGGGATGAAGAGACCGTTACCCTTGATCAGCAGCAGAATATGCTTAAAAAGCTTAAAGAAGGGAATGATAATCTGAAGGCTAATATCAGCATGATGAATAAACTGAAGAACAAAAAAAGCGCCTATTCAAGCTTGATGTTATTATTAAATAAAATAACGGATGAAGATTGCTGCCTTACAGGCGTGGAAATTAAAAACAATAATAATTATATGAATCTGAATATAACGGGAGTTGCTTACAGCCAGGGTAACGTATCGGATTTAATTAAAAAAATGGAATCGCTCAATCAGTTTAAGGATATTTCCTTAGTTTATTCATCATCGGTCAGTACCGATGAACTTTCGCTGGCAGTTAAGTTGAATACAAAAAGAGTTGTACAGTTTAATATAAAATCCGGGTATTATGAAAATTAAAAACAAAAAATGGAAAAACTATATAATCCTTACGTGGGTATTATTTGCTATGGTATTTCTCTTTGAAATAATACCTGATTATTCGGCATTATTTTCAAATTTGTATGATATACTTAATAAAAATGAGCTGAAAAACGATCTTAATAATTGCCAAATGAAAATAAACAGCCTTAATATTGAGAATCAGAAACTTAAATCAATGATTTCCGGGTCAATAACTGATGTTGATAATAACAAAGATGTTTCTTCTGTGTTAAGTTTTTTAGACGATATTTCGCAGAAAAGCAGGGCAAATATTGCAATGCTTAAGCCGGGAGTTATAACCAAAAGCGATAACCTTTATGTACTGCCTATAGAAATTGAGATGAATGCCGGGTATTGCGGAATATATAATTATTTTAATTTTCTTGAGAGTTCATCTAAAATTGTAACAATTCAAAACCTTGAAATAAGATCGAAAGTATTATTAACAGACACGCTTACGGCTAAAGCCGACTTAAATATTTATCTGAACCTGTGAAAATAATTAAATTAAATAGTAAGCTTACAATCCCGTTGATACTTATAGTACTTAGTATCTGGGCAATAGTTATATATAATATTATTGGCTATATCAATTCAACAGATAAAGATGACAATACCGGCGAGACTTTAAAACATAACCTACCGGTTAGCGCCGGCAGGAATAATTATCGCACAGTTGATATTGATACACTTTCTTATAATTCACTTAGTAAAAGTCCTTTTGTACTTGGCGGAATTATAAATGATGAACTTCATCCTGTGAAACCTGTAATTAACGTGCCTAAAGTAAAAGAATCCCCTCCCCCGCCAAAATTGGATTATAAAATCGCAGGCGTAATTATAAGTGGCGACGATAAACTTGCAGTGCTTGAAGATATTACAAACGGTAAAACACTTTTTTTGCGCGAGGGGGATTCTTACCTTCAGTTGCACATAAAATTAATTGAAACGGAAAAAGTTTCACTTCTTGAAGATAAAACCCCTAAAGAAATTGTGGTGCCGAGATAATCTTTAAACTGCCGAGCTGTAAGCCTCTGGCTTAGATGATCCTTCAGGTCATAATACCTTGGATAGTTTGAATATCAGATTTCGGTGATTTTATCAAACCTTAAGATATTATTTTATTTTACTAGTTATGAACTTCCTCCAAATATGAATGGTGGTATCAAAGATAATAGTGCAACGATCAATAGAAAAATAAAATATATTTTTTTACCCTTCTTATAGTCTGATTCGGACAAATCTATATTTTCTATAACCTTCCTATTATATGTAATAAATTTTAATATTATCGCCAATGGAATTGCGATATAAAATAGCAAACTCCAAAAATTGAAATTGCTAATCATATTCAGGGGCGTTTTTATATTAAACAATTTATGGACGAAAAAATGAGAATCAATTACTAAAAGCATAAAAGGTAGATCGAAATATAATATAGCATCAAACATAGCATAAAGAGGTGGATTATTCTTCCGTCTTGAATATTTATAATGAAAAAGGAACATTAAATTTAAATAATTATGTTTTTTATTTTCCATTAGGTAATACCATATTTAATAGTTGATCTTTTGCACCAGTAATATCTAGAAGACCTATGGGTATAGCCATTCCAGGTATAAGGGAAGAACTTTCAATTCCAACATTTGTCAAATTCCTCCATGATGGATGTTGCCATAGTTGATAAACAGAAACACCAACATTTATATATCCAGCACCTCTAGCTATCTCTTCTGATCCTCTAATTAAATACTGGAAAGCCTCATCACTTTTTAAATATTCAGCACCTTTTGCCGCATAACTAAGAATATCTTTTTGTCCTTCTAATGGGATTCCGATTCCTGTTAAAACTGTACTTACTTTTTTTGAAACTTCAGTACTTTGAGGAGTTCCTTTAGCTGTAACTTCAACTTCGTCCAAACCAAGCAATCCTCGTACTACTTTTCCATCTGAAGTATACTGTACAACCTCTCCCGTTTTTTCATCAAACTCCCATCCGTGTTCCCCTAAATATTTTCCTTCAATTCCTCTTGTATTCATATTTTCTTGTGAATTGACATTAGGCTCATATTTTTTATTCCCATTTTCATCTTCATACCAACCTAAATCCGCACCATCCGGGTCAATATATCTTCCCGGGTTATCTAAACAATAATTGTAACTACTCCATCCTGGATATTTATCCGCCATCGGGTCAACTTGGTCCCATCCTGGTTTCCATGAATCATAATACCGCGCACCAAAATAATCCAATCCTTCGGATGCATCGCGTTCTTTTCCCGTAAACTTATACCTTCCGTCTTCGGATGAAGTCATACACCTGCCGGTCATCTGCATGCCGTAGGGATAGTAATCATCATAACCCTGCACCGTACGCGTGGCATCTACTGTCATCTTTATACTGCCCAAGTGGTCCTTAAGGTAATAATTATCACTGGAGCCTGATATTGTGTTCCTTACACGGTTCCCGTTTACATCATTCTCATATATTAGCTGCTCGCCGTTCGTTAGATATGCAGTTACAGGCAGGTTATCCGGATCATAAATCATAAAGCCTATGTAGCGGTGAGTATCATATTTTACGTTTCCGTATACACCGTACATATATGTACCAAATGTGCAACCTGGTTTGTGCCTGAATTATAACTATATGTCAGACTATCCTGAATAATGCCGGCAGTATCTCCATACCGCACCAATGACTGAAAATTACCTGCGTTATCATAAGAATAACTCGCATTATAAGCGGTTATGGTCCTGGAAACCGAATCCTTACTACATAAATGATCTTTAAATAATAATTACTATCTTATGGTTTCTTTGCCCCACTGTTTGATTTTAGAAATAAGAATTATCACTTTCACAGATTAACTTTCATTTTGAAAACGTCATCTAGAGGAATCTTCATTTTATGAACTAATTATGTAAGTTTTCTAAATATAATTCAACTTGAGTATATTTTATGTTAAAGTATCTAATTTCTTACCCAAAATCTATATAATAGTTATAAACTTTCATAAATTGAGCTTTATCATCATTATCCCAATAACTATCTTGTGCAAAATTTAAAAATTGTTTTCTGCTTGCTTCTAAATCATTTCCTGAACTTTTTGTAACAAACTCTTTCGTCCCTGCGACGACAAAAAAATCATACACTGAGCAAACAATTAGAAAAGACAATTCCTTTGAAAATAAAACGAAATAAGAAGATCTACTATTGGCGGAAAAATTTAATATTTCTTCTTTTGTTGGAATGAATTTATATATTTCCAATTCCGAATTATCCCATAATTCTGATTGTATTGCATAAACAATTTTTACTTTAAGTGCTGACAATGCCTCAGCAATTTTTTCAGCTTGTTTTTCATCGAAATGGCTTCCACTTTCCATTGGTAAAGCTACCCAATGATTTTTGAGCAGTATAGAAGATTTTATTTTATCAGGTCTTTCAATTAAATCATCCACCATTTTAAGCAATTCTTTTCTCTCTTTAATCTCAATTATATTTTCCATATTTCAAAATCCACTTTAATTAATAATTTTTTATTTATAACGAATCTTTATGATTCTTTGACCTGCAATATCAATATCTAAAGTAGGTTTTCCTTCAGTACTAGTTGGGCGAACAGTTAATTTTGTACCTTCAGGTGTTGTTGCGGTTCTTGTTCCATTCCCTCTATTTTGTATTTTGGATTTTGACCCAGCAAGTTTGTCAAAATCCTTATTTGCTTGATCAAACCCGCCTTCCTTGTTATATTGTTTTGAACTTGAAACCTTACCTTTGCTGGCATCCTTTATTGTTTCATCAACTGCTTTTTTATCTTCAGATTGATCATTATTTTCAGCTTTTACAAACCCCGGACCTATGTTTTCTGAAGTTAAGGATGATACTGTGGCTGAAGCTGCTAATCCTAATAGTAGATGAGAAAGTGGCTCTGGATCGAATAAATCCAATATATCTGCAGCAGCACCAACAACTATTGCCATTTTCGCAGCATTTGAGGCATCGTTATTATTAGAAACCGCAGCAGAGTCACCTTCTAGGTCGATATTTTTAAGCGGGTTGTTCATTACATAATTATAAGGGCTCGCTTCCGGATGTTCATCACTCATAGGGTCTACCTGGTCCCATCCTGCTTTCCATGAATCGTAATAGCGTTTTCCAAAATAATCCAATCCGTCGGAAGCATCGCGTTCTTTTCCCGTAAACTTATACCTTCCGTCTTCGGATGAAGTCATACTCCTGCCGGTCATCTGCATGCCGTAGGGATAGTAATCATCATAACCCTGCACCGTA